>JGI24711J26586_10001403_pt1 | contig 18501 bp, 13 predicted proteins | sample BioPla3DNA1_FD_26586 | JGI IMG/M metagenome (IMG submission 26586)
CTTTTGGTTTTAGAGATTTTGAATATTTCTTTTTGAGAATTAAGAGTGCTTTTAAAGGTAAAGCACTCACAGTTTAATATAAGCACTGGGTTAATATTGTGCAACCAAATCAGTGCTTACCAAAGTTTTTCGGAAGAACAGAATTATTTACCTTGTTTTATCTTTGATTACTCAAACTCTTTATACTGACGATATTAGAGATGAAAGGCTTATATATCGTTTTATTAGCATCTTTAACTGCTAGATTATTAATACGAAAATATTAAAAATTTGATGAACTTAATGTATAAATTCTGTTTTAATTAATATAATCTGAGTAAAAATCTAATATAAATTTTTGTCTATGTAATCCTTCTCACTGAATTTAATGAATATTTTTATACAATAAATATCATAATGGAGTATCAGCGATGTACATCTGGTGTTATAAGGTTAAAAAACTTATAGGTGCGCTGCTTGCGGTTGGATTTGCTGTATTTGTATTATCATATAGCATTGAAACTAAAGCAAAAGATATCAGCTCTAAAGTATCTTTTGATAAGGAAGATGCTGCATCTGAAAATGAACTAGAAACTGAAATCACTGAACTTGTTAAAGTTAACGCTAAAAAGCAGAATAAAGATGCCCGTGAGCAGGTAATGGAAATTGACAGAAGAATCAACACTGAATCCGCCATTACTTTTAAAGATTATAAAAAGCCCCTGACAAAAGATGAATTAGCTATCAAGCATGGCTATAATGAGAAGATTTCAAATGAAAATGGCGTTGAAGTTATTGTTTCTCGAGACGTGTCATCTCAACAGTCTTCAAACAATGAGGTTGCTTTAGCATCGAATTTTGCTAATGGAAAGGAAGATTTAATAGAAAAGGAAGAGCAACGTGATCATGCTGCTGAGGCTTATATCAAAAAAGCCCAGGAAACCAAGAAATTAAATAAGAATCAGAAGCTTAAGGTTATTAAAAAGGAAATTCAAAAGAAGAACGAACAAGAAGAAAGAGCCAAGAGAAGAAAAAAGACTAATACCGGAGCTTCTTCGTTGAGTAATTCTTTTAATAATTGATATGACACTTTTTTTTAAAATAGAAATTGCGTTTTTATTATTCACCTTAGTATTTATTGTATTAAGAGCTCAGATTAAAACGAAGACTGCCTCTGTAAAATCATTCAGTGCGGTATGCTTTGTTTTAATCTTTCTGCTTGTTTTAAGAACATGTATTGTTCTAATTCCGTACGCAACTTATGTTAATACACACTGGGTTCTGCATTGTATTAACTACATAATGACAATTATTATTATTTACTGCTGGCTCTTTGCTGCATTAGAAAGACTAGAGGTTTTTTCATTAACAGAAAGCTCTACAGCGCGAATTGTCTTAGGACTTCCTATTGTTCCTGTTATCGTAATGTCGGCAATGTCGCCATTTAATAACTATCTGTTTAAATTAAATCTGTTTGGCGCCCCTGTTCAGGGACAGTTCTGGTTTTACTTGTATGCTGTTGTTGCGCTGTACATGATTACACTCTTGGTACCAACAACCTATAGATTTATAAAAAATGCAAATCCTGATGATCAAAAAACAGCTTTATACAGTTATACACTTACAACACTAATCTGCTGTTCTCTTTTATACACCTGTTACAGACAGAACAACATTTTTGTAATTATAAATACTATTGCTGTTGTTATTCTGTATACAAATTTTAATGAGGCAAAGATTTCAACAGATGCTCTTACAGGTCTTAATAACAGAAACCGCTTCAGAAAATATCTAAGTTCTGTCATGGGCTCATCTGCAACTGTAAAATCCAACATCTATTTAACCTATATCGATGTTGATGATTTCAAGGCTATCAACGATCAGCATGGTCACCTGATGGGAGACGTTGCTCTGCGTACTGTAGCTGAGTCTATGCGTGATGTTGGTAAAGAGCACCACTGTTTTTTAGCAAGAATAGGAGGTGACGAGTTTGTGATTATCTCTCACCATCAGCGTGAAGAAGATCATCTGAAAATGCTTCATCTTTTAGAGGATTATTTAGGTGAAAAGGCTGCGATTGCTTTTGAAAATTTTTCAATTTCATTCTCTGTAGGCTCTACAAATCTTAATGTTCCTAACGCATCAGCAAATGAGCTTTTAAAGATTGCTGATAAAAATATGTATCGCAATAAGATGCTTAAAAAAGCAAGACGCGAAAAAGAGAAGCTAAAGAACACCAAGATGAATGATGAAATAAAGCAAAAGCGCAATGATAAGGAGGCTCAATAATGAACTCATCCTATTATTATGCTGTTGAGTTAGATCTCGTATGCATCTGCGTGTTTTTCGTGGTCTTAATTAACTTATGGCGTACTGGCACCAAGCTGCGCATACAGATGCTATCAATTCTGACTATGGTTATCATTCAGTGCGTTCTTGATATTGTTACCTGTTATATGAGCGATATGCACAGCGGTGATACTTTGACACTGCAGGATGTATGCAAGGTTAATCATGATTTATTTACACTTTTGTATTCACTAAAGTCATTTACTAACCTTTTAGTGCCTTATGCAATTTTCTATATTACCTATAATTTCACCGCTGATAAAATTGCAAGCAAAGAGGCGAAGCTTGTATTGCTGTCTATTCCTTTTGTAGCGCTCTCCTACCTGACACTATCATCTCCAATCAGTGGCCATATCCTGTTTTTAACCTTCCATGGTGAAATTGTTCATGGTAGATTCTATTCGTTACTTGTAGGTACAACAGGTTTCTATTCAGTTTTAGGTTTTGTGAATGTTCTTAAGATCTTTTCTTCTAAAAAGGATTTATTCAGAAATATTACAAGAGCTCCAATTGATGAAATCTGTATTTACAGTGCAGCAACACTGCCATTTATTCTAGCTCCTGTAAACCTTCTGTTTAATGTAAGTATCGTCTCTCCAGGTTATGCAATCTGTCTTTTATATCTGATGACCATTAATCTTTATATGCGCATTTCCATCGATGATTTAACAGCTTTAAACAACCGCAATGAGCTTACAGCTTATCTTGATAATTTAATGAACCTAAATGAAAAGGAAAGATCATCAACTTTCATGCTTTTCATTGATGTAAATAAATTCAAGCATATTAACGATAACTTCGGTCATAACGAAGGTGATGTTGTGTTAATGCAGTTATCAAGACTTTTAAAAGCCACCGCAGAGTCATTCAACTGTTTCTTATGTCGCTATGGCGGTGACGAATTTATTATGATTAAGCAACATGCCAATGAGGAAAAGGCTGTTAATATCTGTAAGTTCATCGATGACAGTGTTACAAGATTAAGAGATCTCTCTCTTGCACCATACGAATTGTCCGTATCAACAGGTTATGTACGCTTTGATAAGAGATTCAGAAGTCCAAGAGACTTTATTGATGCGGCTGACAAACTTATGTACGAAACAAAGCGCAATGCCAAAAAGAACTACACTCACTTTAACAAGAAAGCTCCTGTCAAAATTTCAATTTAACTAAGATACTAAAATGCCACTCAATTGAGTGGCATTTTAGTATTTTACTTAATCAGCTAGTTGTTACTCATCAAGTCTTAGCATTACTGCAGTTGATAAATCAACTTTTGAATTATGCTTTAACTTAACTGACCAGCCTGTACCTGGAGCTACATCAAGTGGCTTATTGTCTCTTGCGTTTACAAGAGAAGAGCCGTCAAGATCAACTAAGCCTTCTGGTGTGAAAAGAGCAATATGACTGTTCTTTTCAAAGCGGTTCTTAACATCAATATGTAAAGTACCATCATCATCCTGAGAGGTGATTTCACCACAAATCTGTAACTTGCCAGGATTTGGTGAGTTGGTCTCATAGTCCTGAGTCTTATCTGGGCGATGTGGCTCAAGAAGAGCTGTTGTATAACCGCGTGATGGAATTGAGTTTACGATATTGTAACTCTCATCTGGAATTTCTTTGCCTTCACAGATAGCATCGATAGCTAAGCGATAGGCACGAGAGATGGCTGCTGAGTAGAATGGAGAACGTGAACGGCCCTCAATCTTAAGTGAATCTACGCCAATCTCAATTAAGCGCTTTAATACAGGAAGAGTACATAAATCCTTTGAGTTCATAAGATATGAACCGTTTAGATCTTCTTCCATTGTCATCCATTCGCCTTTGTGATGCATGGTTTCTTCAATCTGTGCACTTAATGTGGTGCCATCATCTGCTTCAAAGGTTGTAACATCATCAGCGGTAGCTGCATGAACGTTACGGATATTAAAGCCATAGCGACATGAATTATTGCAGGCACCGATATTAGCATCACGGTGAGACAGCATGCCTGAAATCAGGCAACGGCCAGATACTGCAATGCATAGAGCACCATGAGCGAATACCTCAACTTCCATGTCAGGGCATTCCTGTTTAATCATGTCAATTTCTGTAAGTGACAATTCACGGGCTAAAATACAGCGAGTTAAACCTACTTTCTGCCAGAATTTTACAGAGCCTGCGTTAACAGTGTTAGCCTGTACAGAAAGGTGAATAGGAATATCGGGGTACTTGTTTCTTACGATATCAATTAAACCAGGATCAGCCATAATGAATGCATCTGGTTTTAACTGAGCCATCTCGTCAACAATGCGCTCAAAAGCGGCAACTCTGCGTACGTGAGGGATAATGTTTAAAACAGCATGAACCTTCTTACCAAGTCTATGAGCTTCTTCGATGCCCTGCATAAAGTCTTCGCGGATAAATCCGTTACCACGTACTCTCAAAGACCATTTAGGAACACCAGCATATACAGCATCAGCGCCGTATGCAAAAGCCATATGCAAGTGTTTTAAACTTCCTGCAGGAGCTAAGAGTTCAGGTTTTTTAAGCAAGGTCACAGTCAAAAATCTCCATTAAATATTGAGTAAGTGAGGTTAGTATATCACCCTGAATTACAAGTAATGCCTCTGCATCGGCAATTGCATCATCAGATTTTTCAGGAAGGTTCTTTTCTAGGTAGATATCAGATGGTTTGATTTTCTTAATCACAATCTCTGATGTTAAGGTAAACTCAACGTTATCTTCAAAGTTAAGACCTAGTTCTGTAACAAGTTTTCCTGCATCTAAATGTACATAAATCTCCTGAGAGGTTAAATCCTCTTTAGAAGCTCTGATAACTCCGCCATCTTCATCTTTGCTCTTAAGTGTGGTCTCAGAGCCTAGCTTAAACTGTGATGGTAATTCATTATCTGTAAGCCACTTGGTGATTCTCTCATCAACAAGGCAACGTGGAGCTAAAAGCTTAGCAGGGAAGGTAGAAAATGCCTCACGCAAAAGAGCTACAGCTTTTTCTGCGCGTTTTGCTGAGGTTACATTGATACCTACAACGCCTGTTTCCACATTTAGCCAGATTAAAAACTCGCGGCGGGTGGCAAATGCCTTACCAAGTAATTCATTAGTAACAGCAGCTTTTAATGCTTCTTTTTCAGTCTTTTTCAGCTGTCTTTTAAGTTCAAGCTCTTTTGCTTCTGTAAGCTCTTCTAAATTTGCTTTGATAACGGATGATGGTAATAACTTGCTTTCTTCCATAAGCTTGAAGAAGTAGTTTTTACCTGAGCTGAAATGGAATGGTGTATCGTGACCATATAAAGGAGCAAATCCAATACTTGCAACATCCTGAGCTGCACAAGGTTTAAAGGCTGCTTTCTGTAGCGCTTCTTCTGTTAGAGCTGGATCGGATAGAACACTGTTTAATTCTGAAAAATCAACTGTGTAAAAACGACAATTTTTAAACCACATAATCTTGGATCCTATAAATAAAATTATTCTGCAAATTATGCTTAAAAATGGGGATTTTTTCAAGATCCAAAAAAGCTTTAAAGGCTTTATTTTATTGATTTTTTAAGCTTAAAACGGTATAATTCAATGATAAAAATTTATATGCAAAACAAAGGTACATTTAATGTTAGATAATACCGATAATCCAAATTTAGAAGAGCAGGATAACGCTCAGGAACCAGTTACCACTGCTTTAAGCATTAATTCTAATATGCCAATAGTAAAATTAGAGGATGAGTTAAAACAATCGTTCATCGACTATGCAATGTCGGTTATTGTTGATCGTGCTTTACCTGATGTTCGTGACGGTTTAAAACCAGTACATCGTCGTATTTTATTCGATATGTACGATTTGAAAGTATGGAACTCCGGCCAGACTAAAAAGTCAGCCCGTATCGTAGGTGACGTTATCGGTAGATTCCATCCACATGGTGATACCGCAGTATATGAGACCATGGTGCGTATGGCACAGTGGTTCTCAATGCGTGAACCTTTAATCTTCGGTCAGGGTAACTTTGGTGACATCGACGGTGATAGCGCTGCTGCTATGCGTTATACCGAAGTTAAGATGACCAAAATTGCCGAGCAGATGCTGTCTGACATTGATAAAAACACAGTAGACAGCCATCCAAACTATGATGGTAATGAGCAGATCCCTGAAGTATTACCAACCAAGTTTCCAAATCTTCTGGTAAACGGCTCATCAGGTATTGCTGTAGGTATGGCAACAAACATTCCTACTCACAACCTGTCAGAAGTTATTGATGCATCTATTGCAACTCTTGAGAATCCTGATATTTCTCTAGATGAACTAATGCAGTATATCCCTGGTCCTGATTTCCCAACAGGCGGTATTATTGTCGAATCAAATTCAATTCGTGAAGCTTACAGAACAGGCCGTGGAGCTTGTATTATTAGATCACGTACTCATACAGAAACTGATAAATCAGGCCGTCAGACAATTTATGTTGATGAGATCCCTTACGCTGTTCATAAGGTTGATATCGTTAAGCAGATTGCAGCTTTAGTAAAAGATAAGAAGATTGAGGGCATTTCTGATGTAAATGACTTATCTGATAAGGATCATGCAGTAAGAATTGCTATTGAGTTAAAGCGTGATGCTTATGAAGAGGCTGTATTAAACAACCTTTATCAGAAGACTCAGTTACAATCAAGCTTCCCAATCAATATGGTGGCTTTAGTTAACAACCACCCAAGACAGCTTGGTCTAAAAGAGATTCTAGTTGAGTTTGTAAACTTCCGCCGTGAAATCGTAACACGTCGTACCGTATATGATTTACGTCAGGCCCGTAAGCAGGCGCACTCTGCTGAAGGTTTAATGGTTGCTAAGGCAAACATTCAGCGCGTAATTGATATTATTACCGGCGCAGAGAACTCAGAAGATGCTCGCATCAAGCTGATGGCCGAGCCTTGGGACGGTCAGATGATCGGTACTCTAATTGAGAGAACACCAGAAGGTCAGAATATCTCTCTACCTCAAGGTATTCCATCAGACAGAGGTCTAACCGGTGACAAGTATCTGTTGTCAGAGGCACAGGCTAGAGCAATTCTTGATTTAAGACTGTCTAAGTTAACTCATCTTGCTCAGGATGAAATCCGTGATCAGTACAAGGGATTATTAGGTGATATTCGCAACTACTTGGATATCCTGAATAATCCAGAGCGTATGAAGTCTGAGATTAGAAATGAGTTAATTGAAGTTAAAGAAACTTACGGTAACAAGCGTAAGAGTACCTTCACTCAGGATTTAGGTAAGTTTGACAAGGCTGATCTGATCACCCGTCGTGATGTTATCGTAACCTTATCAGCTCAGGGTTATATCAAGTATCAGGATATCTCAACCTATGACAGTCAGGCTCGCGGTGGTCGCGGTAAGCTTGCAACCAAGTTAAAGGATGAGGATTATGTAACCAATGTTGTTGTAGCATCAACTCACGATAAGATGATGTGCTTTACAAATAAAGGTAGAGCATTCGTAAGTGTTGTATACGATCTGCCAACATCTGAGAATAGAACCTCAAAAGGTCTTCCTGTACAGAACTTCTTTAACATTGATAAGGATAACGGTGAGCGCATTACTGCAATGCTTCCAATTTCCGAATTCAATGCCGACAGCTACTTCTTTATGGCTACAAAGAAAGGTCTTGTAAAGAAGGTTAAGACTAATGCCTTTGCATCATTTGTAAACAGAATGAATGCCAACGGTATTATTGCTGTAAACTTAAATGCAGATGATGAACTAATTGGTGTAGAAGTTTCATCAGGTGATGATGATATCTTCCTGTTCACCTCAAATGGTTATGCTCAGCACTTCTGTGAATACTACAAGAAGGCTGAAGAAAACGCATCAGAAACAGATGAGGCTGCTGATGATACAGCATCTTCTTCAGATGATGGTGAGGAAGGTTCAATTGACAGACACGCAGGCTTTGGTGTTCGTCCATCAGGGCGTGGTTCAGGTTGTATCCGCGGTGCAAGATTACGTGCTGATGCTGAGGTTGTATCTTTAATGGTTGTACCTCCATCACAGATTGATTCACAATGTATGATTGCATCATCTAACGGTTTTGGTAAGCGTTGTTCATTATCAGATATCGCATTACGTAACCGTGGCGGTTTAGGTGTTATCGTAATGGGTAACCTCGATAGAAATGGTAAGGTGATTGGTGCAGTTCCTGCTGATGATAATGCAGACTTCATGATCATTTCAAATCAGGGGCAGCTATTACGTTCAACCATGAACGATATTCCTTTAATCGGTCGTTATGGATGTGGTAACAGAATTATGAAGATGTATGAAGGTGACAGTCTGATGGCAATTCAGTCTATCCCTGAGGATGTCGTAGAAAATTCTAAGAAGACAGCTTTAGCAAGAGAAAAGGAAAAAGAAGAATTACTGGAGGCTCAATTGCAGGAAAGTCAAAAGACTGAAACTGTAGAGAGCACTCAAGAAAATGCTCTTGAGGACAATGGTGAGAATGCACCTATTCCTGTAGAGAACAATTAAGATTTTTTAAAGCATGGGGAAACTCATGCTTTTTTATTCACGTAGATAAAGTTTACTTTGGAGAAAGAACTAAAATGAGTAAGGTTTGGAACTATTTTGCAGGTCCTTGTATGCTTCCTGTTGAGGTGATGAAGAAGGCTCAAGAGGAATTTTGCGATTTTGAAGGTGCTGGTATAGGTATCGTTGAGATGTCTCACCGCTCTGCAGAATTTACAAAAGTTGCACAAGATGCAGAAGCATTACTACGTGAACTTTTAAATGTTCCTTCAAACTACAAGATCCTGTTTGAGCAGGGGGGCGGTCGCGGTCAGTTTGCTGCTATCCCATTAAATCTGATGCCAGAGGGCGGTCATGCTGATTACTTTGTAACCGGTCACTGGTCACGCTGTGCATGGAAAGAGTGTAATGAGCGTTATGGTGAGGCTATTCTTCATGAGTGCTCAGAGCAGGACGAAAACGGTCAGTACTTTATCGATTACTCAAAGATGAAGGTAACTGAAGGTTCTTCATATGCATACCTTTGCTTAAACGAGACTGTAAACGGTATTGAGGTTTTTGATATTCCTGATACAGGTGATGTACCTCTAATTGTTGATATGTCATCAGATATCATGACCCGTCCAATTGATGTTTCAAAATTCGGCGCTATCATTTTCGGTCTTCAAAAGAACGTAGGTCCTGCTGGTATGACCATCACCATCGTACGTGAAGATCTATTAGGCCATGCCCGCAAGTACACTCCTTCTGTGCTTGACTGGTCTGTTCTTGCCAAGTTTGAGTCTATGTTTAACACCCCTTGCACCTTCTCATGGTACATGGGTGGTTTAAACTTTAAATGGATTAAGTCTTTAGGCGGTGTAACAGAATTAGAAAAACGTAATATCGAAAAGTCAAAAATGCTTTATGATTATATTGATAGTACTGATTTTTATATTAGCAAAGTAGTGCCTAAGGACAGATCACGTGTGAACGTAGTATTTACCTTAAAAGACGAGTCATTAAATGATGAGTTTATTAAGACTGCTAAAGCTAAAGGCCTAATCGGTATTAAAGGTCATAAAGTTTTAGGTGGTATGAGAGCAAGCATTTATAATGCAATGCCAATTGAGGGCGTAAAGGTACTTGTTGAGTACATGAAAGAGTTTGCTGCAAACCATAAATAAGGAGTAAGTTATGGCAGAGATGCGCACACCATGGTATGAGAGCTATCCAAAGGATGTACCTCATACTATCAATGCTCATATGTACGAAAACTTAGGTCAGCTGTTCGATGATGCATGCACAAAGTATGCAAAAAAGGACGCTTTTATAAGTTTTAACTCTGCCATCTCCTACAAAGATATTTATAAGTACACAAATCGCCTGGCAGCTTACATGCAGAAGTGGCTGGGAGTTAAAAAGGGAGATAAACTTGCAGTTATTCTCCCTAATGTGATTCAATATCCTATTGCTGTATTTGCAGGACTTAAATGCGGCATGCAGATTGTAAATATCAATCCTCTATATACAAATCATGAGATCTTAGGTGTGCTGCGTGACAGTAAAGCTAAGATTGTAATTTGTCTTGAGAGCATAAATCAGGGTATCCAAAAGATTTATGAGCAGACCTATCTTGAGTATGTGATATCGTGTTCTGTAGGTGATATGCTGCCATTTGTAAAGGGCAGTGTCATTAACTTTGCTGCCCGTCATATTCTCAAACAGATCCCTAAATTTGATAAGAAAAAGGTTCTAAACTTCAAGCACTGTATTTATCAGGGGCGTCATTTTGAGCTTGAAAAGGTTGATGTTGAATTTGATGACATTGCTTTCTTGCAGTACACAGGTGGTACTACAGGTAAGCCAAAAGGTGCAATGCTGTCCCATGGCAACATTATTTCAAATGTTGCTCAGGCAGATGCTATGTACGCACCAAGAATTGCCAAAGGTAGTGAGTCAATTCTGACAGATCTGCCTTTGTATCATATTTTTGCAATGACAGTTAACCTCATGTACTCTCTATACATAGGTGCTACCAATCTTTTGATTATCGATCCTAGAAAATTTGATAATCTGATTAAGCAACTGCAGAAATTTCCACAGATTTCTATTATTACAGGTGTTAATACCTTATTTAACGCCTTTGTAAACAACAACGTATTTGACAAGGTAAAACTTGAGAATTTGCGTCTTGTAGTAGGTGGCGGAACTGCTGTTCAGGAAGGTGTTGCCGCAAGATTTTTAGAGGCATCAGGAGGTATTCCTATTTTAGAAGGTTATGGCCTTACCGAGTGTTCACCTCTATGCTGTGTGGTTCCATATACCCAGAAAAAATACAACGGTACTATCGGTGTACCATTGCCTTCAACATATGCTCGTATTGTAAATATCGATACAGGTGTTGAGGTGGTTAATACTGATGAGCCAGGTGAGCTTCAGTTTAAAGGCCCTCAGGTAATGAAAGGCTACTTCTCAAACGAGTTTGAAACCAATAACGTATTTGATGATGGCTGGCTGAAGACCGGTGATATCGCTCAGTGGTGTGAAGGTGGCTATATCAAGATCATCGATAGAATCAAAGATATTATCATTGTCTCTGGCTTCAATGTATTCCCAACTGAAATTGAGAACGTGGTAAGCAGAAACGCTAAGGTTTTAGAGTGTGCCGTTATCGGTGTTCCTTCAAATTGTACCGGCGAATCAATCAAGTTATTCGTGATTAGAAAAGATAAGAGCCTGTCAAAAGAAGAGCTTAAAGATTACTGCAGACATTATCTAACAGCCTATAAGCTTCCTAAGCATATTGAATTTGTTGAGGAGCTGCCAAAATCTGCTGTTGGAAAAGTGATGAGACGATACCTCAAACAGAACAGATTTAAAGTATAAAATCTGATTGAACAAGTCTAATTAAGTTATAATGAGCGCACTATCAAAGGTGCGCTTATTTATGAATACTGCAAATATTAAAATCGTCCACGAAAAAGAAGACTTCAAATCCCTTGCCAATATTATAAACTCACTTACCGAGCACAACTTTATAAGTATAGATACAGAGTTTATAAGAAATAAGACCTATTATCCTAAGCTATATATTCTGCAGTTATGCATTAAAGGCGAAGTCTATATTGTTGATACAACTTCAAAGGTTGATTACAAACCGTTTTATGAAGCTCTTGTAAATACAAAAGCTACAGCTTTGGTATTCTCTGGTCGTGAGGATTTTGAGATCCTGCGCTTTGAATGTAAAAAAGTCTGTCTTGATGTTTTTTTACCTGAGAATTGTGTCGATCTGCAGCTGCTTTTGGCTTTTTTAAATATCTCATATTCTCAAGGATTGCAGGCCGCTATAAAAGAGCAGCTTGATATCGAGCTTATAAAAGATCAGACATTATCAGACTGGTCTTTACGTCCGTTATCTGATGAGCAGCTTGATTATGCAGCTAATGACGTGCTGTATTTAGAGCAACTTTATAAGAAGCTTTTAGATAGAGCTGAAAAAAACGATCCTAGACTTACATATTTTAAGATGGAGATGAAGCGTTTTATCAAGAGCATTGATGTTGATCTGATCCCTGAAACTGCCTATGTGAATATAGCAGGAGCCGGAGCTTTAAATGTTAAGCAGCTTAATATCCTAAAGCATCTTTGCATGAAAAGAGCTGAAATTGCCTTGACTAAAGATGAGGCTCTAAACAGAATTATTACCACCAAAGCTTTGTGTAAGATTGCACAGTGCAGAAAGCTAAATCATAAGAATCTTATTGATTATGGTATGAAGTTTGGTGCCATCAGAGCATATGGTGATGATGTCATCAGATGGTTTAGCGAGGCTATTAAGCTTTCTGTAGACACCGGAATTAAAATGCCATTTGATTATTTCTCATGCAACAAAGCATATTCAGGCAAGTTTAAAGAGCTTCGTCATCATCTAAAGAAAGTTGCATGTGATATTAAGATCTGTCCTGAAATCATCTGCAACAAGAATCTTTGCAATGACTATTTCTATGCCTTATCAGAAAAACGTGCACCTATCATCTTATCGTCCTGGTACAAGGATGTGGTAGGTGAGATTGATCTTGATAAGGTGAAATGAACGCAATTTATCCAGTTATAGGAATTCGCTATAACTGTGCATTTATAAATAGTATTATTAACCGTTTGAAAATGAATAGCGTTTATTGCATTATGTGTCTATCGAAATTACTAAATTAAAATATATTTCTAGGAGATATTATGAAGAAGTTATTTACAGCAGCTGTTGCTTTATCAGTTTCAGCTTTTGCATTTAACGCAAACGCAAATGAAGTTTTATCAATCGGTGCAAGTCCTGTTCCACATGTAGAGATCTTAGAGCAGGTTAAGCCTGTTCTTGCTAAAGAAGGTATCGATTTAAAGATTATTGAGTTTAATGATTACGTGCAGCCAAACATCGCAACTTCAGATGGTCAGCTTGATTTAAACTTTTTTCAGCACCGTCCATATTTAGCATCATTCATCAAAGATCACGGTTCAGATTTAGTTGAGGTTGCTGGTATTCACATCGAGCCAATGGGTGTTTACTCACACAAGGTTAAGTCATTAAATGATTTAAAAGATCGCGCTTTAATCAGTATTCCAAATGACCCAACCAATGGCGGCAGAGCATTATTACTTCTACAGTCAGCAGGTTTAATCACATTAGATGATCCATCAAACGTTACAGCTACTGCTTTAGATATTAAAGATAATCCAAAGAAACTAAAGTTCCAGGAAATCGAAGCCGCTCAGTTATCACGTACTTTAGATGACGTTGATGCATCTGTTATCAACACCAACTATGCTATCAATGCAAACTTAAATCCTCTAAAGGACTCATTAGTTATCGAAAAGAACGATTCACCTTATGTTAACGTAATCGTTGGTAACTCTAAGTCTGCAAAGAAAGACTCTGTTAAGGCTCTAGTTAAGGCTTTACAGTCACCTGAGATCAAGAAGTTTATTGAAGAGAAGTACAACGGCGCAGTTGTTGCAGCTTTCTAATCTAAGATAAAGCATTAACTAAAAGAACCTGGTGGCACATGCTTCCAGGTTTTTTATTTTTTGATCTTGCAAGTAAGTTTCTGCTAAATGATAATAGGCAAAGAGACTTACTATGAAAACAGAAATTTCTTTTGATTATAAAAACTTCTTAAAAACAGTTCCTAATCGACCAGGCTCCTACAGAATGTATGGCGATGAGGAAACAGTTATCTATGTGGGTAAGGCAAAAGATTTAAAAAAGCGCCTCTCATCCTATTTTCTAAAAGAAAACAATTTTAAAACTAAGACTCTGGTAAGTCATATTCATCATATTGAGTTTACAATTACCTTTTCAGAGGCTGAAGCTTTAATTCTTGAAAACAATCTAATTAAAAAGTATCAGCCTCACTACAATATTCTTTTACGTGATGACAAATCATATCCTTATCTTGTGCTTTCAAAAGGCAAGCATCCAGGACTTTACTCGTATCGTGGTAAAAAGAAAATTGATTATGAGTATTTTGGCCCATATCCTGATTCGTCAGCCGTAAAAGAGAGTCTTAGACTGCTTCAGAATCTGTTTCCTATAAGACAATGTAAAGATTCAGTTTATGCCCACAGATCAAGACCATGCCTTATGGCTCAGATAGGCAAGTGCCTTGCTCCATGTGTTCCTATGAATGATTCTGCTAATGCCCATTATCAGGATCAGGTAAACCTCCTTAGAATGTTCTTAAAAGGACAGAGACAGGAAGTATTACAGGTAATTACCGACAGGATGGAAAAGTGCTCTTCAAATCTTGAGTTTGAAGAAGCAGCAAAACTTCGTGATCAATTACTTGCACTTCGCCGTGTACAGGAGAGTCAGTCAGTATCAGGCGATCTGATGTTTGATATTGATGTAATTGCTCAGGAAATTGCAAGCGAGCTTTGCTGTACGCATATCCTGTTTATCAGAAAAGGCAGAATTATTGGTACACGATCCTACTTTAGTAGTATCAACTATGACGATGAGGACAATAATCCTTTAAATGCCTTTATATCTCAGTTTTATTTAAGCGATACCCGAGCTGGTATGTATCCAAAGGAAATCATTACAGCAACTGAGGTAACTGATAAAGAAAGCCTTATTAAAGCAATTAAAAAGGTTGCACAAAGAGATGTGGTCTTTTTAACTAATGTAAGAACAGAAAGAGCAAAATACTTAAAACTTGCTGAGGAAAACGCTAAGGCTTCATTACTGGCAAAACTTGCTGATAAATCCACAGCAAAACGCAGAATTGATGATTTTGAGAAGATCTTTAAGCTATCAGATATTCAGCACATGGAATGTTATGATATTTCCCATACTCAGGGCGAACTTACAGTAGCCTCGTGCGTATCTTTCAATCGTGATGGTCCTGATTCTCAGAACTACAGACGCTTTAACATTGAAGGTATAACTCCAGGTGATGATTTTGCGGCTATGCATCAGGTTTTAACCCGCCGTTTTAAAGATCCGTCAAAAGGCATTGTACCTGATGTCATCTTTATTGATGGTGGTAAAGGTCAGTTAAAGCAGGCTGAAGAGGTTATTCTTGAGATATTCAATCAGTATCCTCAGATTAAAAGACCTAAAATTCTTGCAGTAGCAAAAGGCGAGGGCAGAAAAGAAGGTTTAGAGACTCTAATCAGTGCCTATGATAGAGAGGAGTTTCATTTATCTTTATCCGATCCTGCCTTGCAACTTGTATTACATATTCGTGATGAGTCACACCGCTTTGCAATTACAGGGCATAGAAACCGCAGATTAAAAGCCCGTACTCATAGTGTGCTTGAGAACATTGATGGTATCGGACCAAAGAGACGTCAGGCTCTGTTAAAGCACTTAGGTGGTATGCAGGAGCTTAAAAACGCCAGTGTCGATGAGATTAAAAAGGTACCTGGAATATCAAATGAAATGGCTCAGTTAATCTATGATGAACTTCATTCGCTTTAAATTGAAATTTAGAACCTCAAAAATCGTATTTTAATAGTGTGGACCCACTAAGCTGAAGATGCTAAAAACAGAATAACTGTGTATAGTATCGATAGAAAGTAAATTAACAACCAAGAAGGTCCACAAGATGATTATAAATGAAGTTGCAAAGAATGTCGAAAAAATTATTTCTATTGATACAGCCAAGAATTCTTTTCAGGTAATGGTGGTAAACCAGAAGACAGGTAAAAAGAAGAATACAGGTTCTTCCGAAAACTGTTGCTAGTCTAAATCAACTAGGTTAATTCTGTAGAAAAATTGTAAAAAAAGGCCACAATTTATTGGATTGTGACCTTGTATAAATAAGTTTAATCTAATTAAACGTTAAATCTTGTTAAAATCTTAAGTAGATTCTGAATTAGCTTGATTGAACCTTCAACTTCATGTCTTGATGTTACACAGTGGTCTGTTAAGGTTTGTGATGAATGGGTAATATCCTGCATGTTATTTGAGATTTCAGATGTAGCAGTAGTCTGCTGTTCAGCAGCTGTTGCAATCTGGCTAATCTGAGCATTTACATTGCTTACCTGTACTGTAATGTCATTTAGTAACTCCTCGATGGTGCTTGTCTCAATTGCCAGGGTATCCATGTTCTTTACAGAATCCTGCATTGACTCATTTGCAGTGTTTGCATTTGCCTGGATCTGGGTAACCATGTTGGTGATTTCATTAGTAGACTTAGAAGTGCGGGATGCTAAAGCACGAACCTCATCAGCTACGACAGCGAAGCCCTTACCAGCTTCACCTGCACGAGCTGCCTCAATAGCTGCATTAAGTGCAAGAAGGTTTGTCTGAGAAGCAATATCATCAATTGTCTGAACAATGGTGCCAATCTTCTGGGCCTGTTCTACAAGAGCCTGTACGTTTTCAGCATCATGTTTTGACTTAACAACCTGGTTCTGAATGCTCTCAATGGTCTGCTGTACCTTACGAACACCTTCTTGAGTAGTCTGATTTGACTGATTTGAATTTGCAGCTGCTGATTCGCAGTTTTTAGCAATATCACCTGTTGTTGAAACCATCTCATCAGCTGCAGCAGCAACTGTAAGTGAGCGTGACTGAGACTCATGAGCACGGCTACTCATGTCCTCTGATAAGCTATCAATCTTATTGAATGCATTCTCAATCTGTCCTGTTGCTTCCTTGATGGTTACGATGTTGTTTCTCATGATTTCACGCATTTTTTCTAATGAGGAAATCAGTACACCGAATTCATCTGAACGTCCTCTGTTTTCAAGCTGTGTTGAAAGGTCACCGTTGGAAATTGAAGTTGCGTACTTAACAGCATAACGTAGTACACCAACGAATGATCTTGGTAATCTGTAGGCAATGTAGCATGAGAATACTATGGCGAATATTGCGCAGATTACGATTAGGTAGATTGCGCTAGGATTTGTCAGTTCACGAACCTTTTCGTCTACACGAGTCAGGTAGGTGCCTACTAACTCATTTTGTAATTCAACAGCTTTGTTGATGGTAGGGAAGAACTCTTCAGAGTAGCAGTTACGAACGTCTACAGAGTAACCTCTGTCAATCATACGCTCCATCTTGCCCTTGTAAATGTCGATTGCATTATTGATTAGGCTTTCAATCTGGTTGAAGCTCTGCTTGTCGGCTTCTGTCTCAAGAGTAACATGAGATAAAGCCTCTTTTAACTTGGCAATATCTGAATCAGTCTTAGCAGCTGAATCCTTATCGTAATTTGATACATCATTATTAAATAAAACAATATCATCACGAAGAGCTGTTAATGAGTTTGAAACCTTTACGATGTTGGCATAATGCTCTTCAATAACTGTCTGAGCATAAGTTGCAACACCTCTTGAGTTTACAAGACTTACAATAGCAACAAGTGAAATAATAAGGGTAAATATAATAAGAGTAGCAAAAGCAAGGCCAAGCTTTGCCTTTACACCAAGATTAGATAATAAATTCATAGTACTTCATCATATTTCAAGGTTTGATAACTATACACAAAAAAAGCTGAATTGTTTTTTTTGTGTAACCGTTTGCTTTGATTATAACTAATCGATTTTTAAAATTTTGTTTTTTATAGCTAATATATAAAGATAATGTATTGAAATTTTTAAAATTTTTAAGAAGTTCACATTTCGAATTAAGTAATTGTTCAAGTACATGTCTTTATAATGTATTAAACACTTTTTGTGTAAATAATTTGACGATTATATCTCAAAACTTAATTTATTAAGATAAATTGATCGGTTAAGTAATTAATTGATATTGTGGAAGATTATGACTCATAAAATTATTCATAAATTTTGTGCTTAATATATTTAGTCAAATTACATGTGTTATATAAATAAATCAAGTAATTTATAGTTAATAAAGACTTAATCTTTTGACTGAATATCTTTAGGTGATAATACGTGCTTTTATAAAATCGCTTTTATATCGAATTATGATAGGTTAGTTGATGCTGCAAGATTTTACAGCATCGAATAGTTAATATTAAAAATTAAGATAGATTATTTTTACGTCTTTCTGCCGCATGATGAGTGTAGTGGTATGTCTTTTCCTCATACATTCTCATTTCAGCCGTATGTAAAATATGGCTCAATTAATTATTTCGGGGTGATCTAAATTAGATCACAAACAAAAAGGGCGTTAATCTTTAAAATTGTAAAAAAAAAATACAAACACAATTTTGAGA
>JGI24711J26586_10001408_pt1 | contig 18446 bp, 19 predicted proteins | sample BioPla3DNA1_FD_26586 | JGI IMG/M metagenome (IMG submission 26586)
ACCTGAATCCGTGAATATTTTATCATAGAAGTACTCACAATTCCAGCGAAATGAGGTATAATAAGGCTATAATACCATAAGAAAAATATTCACGGATTCAGGTATATGACAAAACAGTAGTTATTTCCAGAGAAACACTTGGCGAAAATATGTTAATGTAAATAATATAATAAAGCATATCGAGGAGTGTTTCAATGGGATTTAGTGTTACCGATTCAGTTAAAACTTGCGTTGATGGTGCATTACAAGTGTTATCAGCCATGTGTGAAAAAACAGGGTTGATAGAGTTGATAGATTGTAAAGTAGGTAAACAAGGTAATAGGATAGTTTCAAGCGGTAATGCAATAAAGGCAATGATGATGAAACTGATTATTCTAAAAATAATTATCTATGCAAAACTCCATCAGACCATAATCTCTCAAGGTTGTAAAACTCTCTGTCTTCTTCATGAAAAATATGAACAACTACAGAGTTATAATCAAGCAAAATCCATCTTGCACTATTGTATCCTTCTTTTCTAAGCAACTCTACATCTATTTCTTCCATTTTAATTTCTATCTCATCGGCTAAAGCTTTGATATGCGGTATTGAAGTACCACTACAAATAACAAAATAGTCTGCAATCACTGTTACTTCACTTATATTTATACATTTTACTTCTTTTGCCTTTTTATCTTCCAATATCTGAACAATTTTTTCTGCTAAAGCTTTTGCTTCCAACTTCTTTCACTCCTTCGTTTTCATTGATTATATATAAAATTAATAATCATCACCTATTACTACTACAATATCAAATCTTGACTCAGGGTCTAATTCCTTCCGGATTCTATTTATGTTAACAAGCTTTGTAATCGCTTCACCGGAAATATCGTACTTTTTCTCTATTATAACCGAACTTACACGTTTTAAAGATTTATCATTGCCTGAGCTTACAGTAAAACCATTTAATTCAAGGACTGCCCTAAGCTTTTCAGAATATCCTGTATTTCTTGAATGGTTTACTACTTTGACTCTAATACCTTTATTTTTAGCTATCGAATCACTAATTTCTTTAATTGCTTCATCATAGGATGCTTGAGATGCGTTTGCCGCATTTGCTATATCTGAAAGTTCATTTTTTATATCTGTATCCTCTACAACCTCCTGATAAACTATGGCAGTAGCACTCGGTTCTACTATTACAGCTTTTGATTTATCCGAAAAAAAAGTATTACGTAGTACCATTAGTAGTATCACTGTCAAAAATAAGATACCCGCTAATATAATAATACGCCTAAATCTCTTTTTTCTAGCCTTACTATATCTTTTTTTCTTAGCTGCCATAGCACAGAACCTCCATAATTTTAAAGGCACTTTTAGCAAACCAAGCCTTCACAACAAAATTTCAGGGTATTAACCCCTTTCGTTTACATAACTATACTAAAAAAATCCCCTTCGTCCGTGACTTTTGAAATACCCATTGACCAGTTTTTCTTAAATCACCTTATCTATAATTATTTATAATATAATTCCATGTGTCAATAGTATCAATTTGTATGAGTTCTCTTTTTTTAACTAAGTGTTTTATAATACTTACCAAAGAAATAACCATACCATTATCAAGATCCTCAAACACAGCTTCTCTAACTTTTTCGATACCAGAAAAATCTCGTCCGGGTTCAATATAATCAGCTAAAAATATTATTTTATCAAGGGCACTCATATCCTTACGACCTGTAGTATGACAATATATTGCACTAAGAATTTCCTCATCCTCTATGCCATACTCTTCTCTCGCAACAACTGTTCCAACAGGTCCATGCAACAACTTAGGCTGCATTGCACATATGTTGTCTATCGTTATATTTTTTTTCTGACATATTTTTAAAATTTCCTCAGCTTTCATCTCCCTAGCACAATCATGGAGCAACCCTGCTAGCTCAGCTTTCTTTTCGTCAACCCCATATAGTGATGCTAATTTTACGGCTGTCTCCATCACTCCTAACGAATGCTTGAACCTTTTTGGGGACAAAGCTCTCTTAAGTTTATCATGTATTTCAATAGTTGTCATTTCATAAACCTCTTTTATCTATAACCTATTGAGTATATAGCCTATTTAACTTTATGTATTCCTCCACCGCATCAGGAACAAGATATTTAATTGACCTTCCTTCTTTCACTCGGTCTCTGATTTCTGTAGAAGAAATATCTATTTGTGGAGTATTAATAAAGTGAATTTTAGCACAATAAGTGTCCTTTAGATATTTCATTTGATTATTAAAAGCTTGTACATCATTTCCTGGTCTTAATACAGCTATAAACTCACATATCTTAAATACTTCCTCAAAACTTCTCCAAGTAAGTAAATCATTTAATACATCTGCTCCAATTATATAATATAAGCTTGTATTATTTCCATAGATTTCTCTCAAATTTTTCAGAGTATCGACGGTATAGGTGTATCCCCTTCGATCAATCTCAATTCTTGACTCTATAAAATAGGGATTACTTGCCACAGCTATTTGAACCATATCAAATCTGTGTTCTGCACAAGCCACACCACCTAAATTCTTATGCGGAGGCATCCCAGAAGGAATAAATAATACCTTGTCAAGACCAAAACTGTCTCTTACCATCTCAGCAACCATCAGGTGTCCCATGTGTATGGGATTGAAAGTCCCTCCTGAAACACCTATCTTCTCTATTTTATTCTTCATTTAGTCACTACCTTTTTTCCCTTTAATAATAGCCAAGGCACCATAGAGAATGGCATCGTCTCCTAATGCACTGCTCACAATTTCCGTTCCATTTAATAGTTCTGGCAGTGTAAACCTTTTAATGTACTCTTTTAACAATGGCATGATATAATCCCTGAGAGATTCCAAAACTCCCCCGCCAAGGACTACCATGTCAGGGCTGAAAATATTTATTAGATTACCTGTACCCGCTGCAAGATAATATATAGCATTGTCCATCACTTCCAACGCTAGGCTATCCTTAGCTTCTAGTGCATCTTTTAGAGCTTTGCTTCTAATAACAGAATCTTCTCCTACTAAATCTTTTAGTACAGTTTTTCTCCCTCTTTGAATTTGAGTCTTTATTTCTCTTGTAATTGCAACCTTACTTGCATATGCTTCAAAACATCCCCTTTGACCACAATTACAATAGGGTCCTTCAGTATTTAATATCATATGTCCAAGTTCTCCGGCATCATATCTTTTGCCCATATAAAGCTTGTTATTTAATATAAGTCCTCCGCCTATTCCTGTACCAACAAATATACCAACAACATTTTCCTTTTTAGCTGCCGCTCCATATTTCCATTCGCCAAGCATTCCTAAATTGGCGTCGTTTCCGATATAAAAAGGTCTACCAAATTTATCTTCTATCACTTTTTTCAAATCATAGTTTTTCCATGGAAGATTTGGAGCATATACGAGCTCACCGGTTTCCTCATTAATAACTCCTGGAGCACCCGCAGCTATTGCCTCTATCTCATTTTTATCCATTCCCGATTCTTTTATGAGCTCATCCACAACATCAATTATTCTCTCTTCGATCTTTTCTAAGCCCTTATCTGCTTTAGTCTTTTTCTTAACCTTGAAGGTTATCTTATCTTTATCATTTAAAATGGCTCCAAGTACCTTTGTTCCCCCAATATCAAGACAAATATGTTTCTTGCCCATTCTACCACCTCCATCCTTTTAGTAAAGTAAACCCAAGAAAAACTATAGTTACATCTGATTGTACATAAAATTTAACCAATCTTCAAGGAAATTCGCTTCGATCATAACATGTTTTCCGCTTATTGCAAGGGTTTTGCTATATAAATGTTATGATTGAAGCCGGAAAACAGATGTAAAATATTACAGCAAGCCTATAAATGCTATGATTTTACTGCATTACGTGGTATAATACACCAAAACTTTAGAAGGATTTCAAGTGTTTAATTTAAATAAACAACTAAAAATTTGTTGGAGATAAAACACTCCAGTAGATTATCAAATCTTCCGGAGTGTTTCTGTTTTTATCACTTTTTGTCCATTACATATTTTATAAAATTTGTATATATTCTTTAACTTCTGTGCTATACGTCTTACTCTTTAATAATTCCACCAAATCGGCTCTTTTTACAACTCTAGGTATTTTGACCTGATTTCTTGATGCTCCCTTTGATACAAGCAAAGTTTTTAGAGAATTAAAAGTTCCAGGCTTAACAAGTTCTAAAGATACATGACCAATTTTCATTACTTTTCTAAACTGCTCGTATCGGGGATTTGCTACACAAAGCTTCGTTTCAAGTATTCTTTCAGCTTCATTTTTATCTAAAGCCTTTATATTATTAACTTCAGCAAAAAATACATATCTTCCCGGCGAGGTATCTATGTCAGCCATAACAGTATAATCGACCAGTTCGAGTTTCAGGTGTTTAAAAGTCTCAGTAACGGCCTGTTGAACTGCTTGTTCCGAGGTCTTCTCTGCATTTATACTTATCAATTGATTTTTCCTGTAAAGAAACTCTAATTCAGGAGTTTTACCACAATAGCCTACCACTTTGACTACATCACCCAACCTATAACGGTAAAATCCAGCACTATTTGTAATGACCACTTCATATTTTTCACCAATTATCAACTCTTCTATATTGTATGTGGATATGTTTTTACCATCCCACTCATCCTCATGTATAAACTCATAATATACGCTTTTAGGTGCTGCAACATATGTGGCTTTATTTAATCCCATTTCAACTCCGATTAATCCCTCGGTTGCACCATATGTACCACAGTATACCGGCAAATCTGAAGTGTATTTTTTCACCTTTTCAAGGTACATCTTAAATCCGGCACCTGAAACACCCCATATAAAAGCACATTTTGGCCATATTCTGGTTACAATTCCTTCCATCCCAACGCTAAACTCTCTCTCTAATTCCTCAGCTCTTTCAGGATTTGGCTTCATCCTTTTTTGAAGCTTGTTTCTTAAATCTTCTGTAACCAGGATCTCATGGCTAATTTCCCCTTCTCTAATATCCTTTATAAGCTCAGACCATTTATCTTCAAGGCATCTTAATAAGTCAAGGATTGATGGAATGAAAGCAGCAGATAAATACATTAAATCCCTATCCATAAGTGCAAAAAGTAAGTGAAGATAATTAACGTCAAATTTTCCATCTTGCTTGAGAATTTCCACAGGTGTTGTCCATATATATGGAATCATCTTCTCCATAGACTTCATTCCTCCAGCGGTTCCTGAACATGTAGGAATACCTCCTTCGGTTTTTCCCGAACCGCACATCCCAATAAGGTTAAGACCTCTTCCATAGGTCCACTTCTTTGAAAGGTTTTCATACAAAACACCCTGGGTTAGTAAACCCATATACCCCGAAATTGATTTACGGGAACTTTTAGTCACCGGTATCAACTTCTGACTGCCCGTCGTTCCCGATGATACTCCGAAATACTCCACTTTTTCTGATGTAAGAATATTGTCTTCACCTTTTGCCATGCGTTCAATATAATCTTTATAATCCTCATATTGGGTAAGAGGAACCATATTTTTAAATGTCTTAGGTGAATCTATTGATTGGAATGCATATTTTTTACCATACTCCGTACCACTGTTTTTTGCTATAATCTCCATAAGCAACTGCTCATTCTTTTGAGTAGCATATTCCAAATCTTTTTCAAAGCTCTTTTTATATATTTTTGCAACCTTCAAAAAACTATAGAGCATAGCTTTTGAAATCATTCTCAAAATAGTCGCCTCCTGTACTATTACCGTCCTCAAAGTCATAGTCTGTTATAAAACTTACTTTTATCATTATACAGCGGAGTTATAATTTTGCAATATTTCCGGCAAACATTTTGCGAGAATTGTTCTTCCATATTCTTTTGACCTTCATCCAAAAGCCTTGCATATTTGATAGATGTAGAAATACCCGTCAATAGTGAAAATGGTATAAAACCTGTAGATTTAAAAGATTTAACTTATCCTTATTACAGTGAATGGTACACGTTCAATGTTCATTTTGACACCGATGAAACAAAAAATATTAAAAATACATACAAAGTAGATTCTATATATTACTCGACAGGAGATATTCTGTCAGGATATATATTAAAGACCGGAGCCTTTTGGAAGGATACAATAGGATATGCAAAAAAATGCTCCGGCAGATTATCAATTCCGCCAGAGCATTTCCTTTTATTTTTACTTTATGCCAATATCTTTCCTAAAGTGCATATCTTTAAAACTTATCTTCGCTACGCCTTCATAAGCCTTTTTGATTGCCAAATCAAGATTGCTCTCTACTGCGGTCACACCAAGCACTCTACCCCCTGCGGTCAAGTACTTGCCATCCTCATATTTTGTGCCAGCATGGAAAACAACTGTGTTTACATCCTTTTGTGCCTCATCAAGACCTGATATTTCATATCCTGTCTTATATTCTTTAGGGTAACCGCCTGATGCCATAATTACACATACGGCTGCATTATCCGCCCACTCAATATCCACTTCACCAAGCTTCTCATCTATGATGGCATTGAATATTTCAAGAAGGTCTGTTTTAAGCCTTGGAATTACAACCTGAGTTTCCGGATCTCCAAACCTTGCATTGTACTCAAGAACCTTCGGTCCCTCGGCTGTTATCATAAGTCCAAAATATAATATCCCTTTGAATTTCCTTCCCTCTTTATTCATTGCATCCACTGTGGGTTTAAATATGTTCTCCATACAGTAATCTGCCATCTCTTTGGTATAGATTCTGCTTGGAGAGAAAGTTCCCATGCCACCAGTGTTAAGCCCTTCATCATTGTCTAATGCCCTCTTGTGATCCTGTGAGCTTACCATAGGTTTTACTGATTTACCATCTGTAAAGGCTAGTACTGATACTTCAGGACCAACCATGAACTCTTCTATTACAACCTTATTGCCTGCATCTCCAAAAGCTTTATCCTCCATGATATTAACTACAGCTTCCTTCGCTTCCTCAAAGTCCTGAGCAATTATAACACCTTTACCTAGAGCTAGTCCGTCTGCTTTTACAACTATAGGGAATTTCTGAGTTTTCAAATATTCCAGTGCCTCGCTGCTGTTTTCAAAAACCTCATATTTTGCGGTAGGAATATTATATTTTCTCATAAGATCCTTAGCGAAAGCTTTGCTGCCTTCTATTATCGCAGCATTCTTTCTTGGTCCAAATGCTCTTATCCCCTCTTTCTCGAGAGCATCTACCATGCCAGCTGCTAAAGGATCATCGGGAGCAACCACTACCAAGTCAATCGCCTTTTCCTTTGCAAAGTTTACCATTCCATCTATATCCATGACCTTTATAGGCACATTTTTTGCTATAGCTGATATTCCTCCGTTTCCGGGAGCGCAATACAACTCTTTTACCTGTTTATTCTGAGCAATCTTCCACACAAGTGTATGTTCACGTCCACCGCTGCCTACAACCAAAACCTTCATTTTATCACTCCTTAAAAAATAAACTATTTCCACCTGCGAAACAGTTTATTTCTATTAATCCTATTTCACAAATGGAAAGCTTTGCTCCTTTTTATAGAAAAATTACGGGGTATCGAGCCCCCTCGTTTATGCCTCTTTCACTTAGTTTGAAAGATAAGTAATAAAACTTATCAAGGGATAGGCTAATAATAGCTATCCCCCGAAATACTTTGCAATTCATACCTAGTGTTTGAAATGTCTCATTCCTGTAAGTACCATTGCTATACCAAATTTATTACACGCATCTACCGACTCCTGATCCCTCATAGAACCACCGGGCTGAATTATTGCGGTAATGCCTGCAGCAGCCGCTGCTTCAACACAATCAGGAAATGGGAAATAAGCATCTGAAGCCATAACAGCTCCTTTAGCACGTTCTCCGGCATATTCAATAGCTATTTTTGCTGCCATAATTCTATTTGTTTGACCTGGGCCAACTCCAATAGTCTGTTTACCAGTAGCTAAAGCTATACCGTTGGATTTAGTATGCTTTACCACCTTCATTGCAAAAATAAGACTTTCCAACTCTTCTTTTGTTGGTTTCTTTTCAGTAATATAATTTAACTCATCAACATTTAGCAAATCATTGTTGTAGCTTTGAACCAATAGACCACCTGCAACTTTTTTCATATCATATGTACCCGCAGGAAGTTTTGCAGAGATATTATCAAGCTGCATAACTCTTATATTTTTCTTCTGTGTAAGAATCTTCAATGCACCTTCTGTAAAGGATGGTGCTATAATAATTTCTATAAATATCTTATTAATTTCTTCAGCAGTTTTTTCATCAATTTCTCTATTTGCAGCTACTATTCCTCCAAAAATGGATACAGGATCCGATTCATAAGCTCTTATGTATGCATCAAATATATTGTCTGCACTTCCTACACCACATGGATTTGCATGTTTAACTGCAACAACTGTCGGTTCGTCAAATTCCTTTAACAAATCAAGAGCTCCATTTGTGTCATTAATATTGTTGTAGGATAATTCTTTTCCATTAAGTTGTTTTGCTGATGATAAACAGCCTACATTTGCTCCTACTTCCTTATAGAAAACAGCTCTCTGATGAGGATTTTCTCCATATCTCATATCCTGAGCCTTTTCAAAAGTAAGCGATAAAGTCTGAGGGAATTCTTCTTCTCCTACCTTGTCCCTCAAGTACTTAGCAATTAAGGTGTCATAATGGCTTGTGTGTTCAAAAACCTTAGATGCAAGCTTAAATTTAGTTTTTACCGAAATTTCCTTTGAAGACTTAAGCTCATCTATTACCATCGTATAATCTGAAGGATCAACTATTACAACTACGTCCTGATAATTCTTTGCAGCAGCACGAAGCATTGTAGGTCCACCGATATCTATATTTTCTATAGCTTCTTCCAATTCTACATGTCCCTTTAATATAGTCTGCTTAAAGGGATAAAGGTTTATTATAACCATGTCTATTGGCTCTATTCCAAGCTCTTTTATTTGTTTCATATGTTCAGGATTATTTCTCATTGCAAGAAGTCCTCCATGCACCTTAGGATGAAGAGTCTTAACTCTTCCGTCAAGGCACTCAGGAAAACCGGTTATGTCGGATATATTTGTAACATTTATACCAGCATCACTTAAGGTCTTATGAGTTCCACCTGTAGAAATAATTTCAACTCCCACATTTGAGAGTTCCTTTGCTAAATCAACAATTCCGGTCTTATCGGATACACTTATCAACGCACGCTTAATCATATTATCACTCCCTAATATTTTTATATTCTAATCAAGTATCTTAACTTTTCTGCCTTCAATAACTACTTTATTCTCTGAAATAAGCTTTATAGCTCTTGGCAATATATCCCACTCCGCTTCCTCCATAACTCTCTTTTGGAGAGTTTCAGGAGTGTCGTCCTCTTTTATATATACGGCTTTCTGCAAAATAATTGGACCTGCATCGGCCTCAAGCTCTACAAAATGAACTGTAGCTCCTGTAACCTTTACCCCATATTCAATTGCTTTTACATGAGGTATTAAGCCATAGTACCCTTTGCCGCAAAAGGACGGTATAAGTGCAGGATGCACATTAATTATACTGCCTTCATACCTCTTTGTAAACGTTTCACCTAGTATTGAAAGGAAGCCTGCCATTACTACAAGATCTACACCATGTTTTTCAAGATGAGATATCAAAGCAAGATCGTATTCTTCTATTGAGTTAAAGCTCTTTCTAGCTATACAAACTCCTTCAATATCATGATTGCGAGCCCTTTCAAGAGCATATGTATCGGGTTTACTTGATATCACAGTAACTATTGAGCAATTATTCAAATAACCGCTTTGAATCTTATCAATAATTGCTTGAAGGTTTGTGCCCCCACCTGATACAAGCACGCCTAGTTTTAGCATATTTCTACCTCAGACTTTCCACTTACTGTTTCACCAATTATATAAGCCTCTTCCTTTTCCCTGTTAAGGTAACTTACAACTTCATTAGCTATTTTGCTATCCACAACCATAGCAATTCCTATACCCATGTTAAAGGTATTGAACATATCCTTATCACTTATATTTCCAAGGCTTTGTAGCAAGCTAAAAATCGGAAGTATTGGCCAACTACCCTTCTTAACTTTTACTCCCAAACCTTCCGGAAGCATTCTAGGCAAGTTTTCATAGAACCCCCCTCCAGTAATATGGGATATACCCTTTATTTCAAATTTATCTTTTACGTCAAGTATTGTCTTTACATATATTTTTGTAGGCTTTAAGATCTCATCCCCAAGGGTTGTTCCAAGGGCTTTAACTTCCTCATTCAGTTTTTCTTTACTTGGTGCAAGTACTTTTCTAACAAGAGAGAATCCATTGCTGTGCATTCCTGAAGATGAGACACCTATAAGCGTATCTCCTGCTTTAATGCTTTTACCATTAATCATCTTGCTCTTATCTACAATACCCACTGCAAAACCTGCAACATCATATTCATCTACAGGATAGAAACCAGGCATTTCAGCCGTTTCACCACCTATAAGAGAGCATCCCGCCATAACACATCCATCAGCTACTCCTTTAACAATTTGTGCAACCTTCTCAGGTTTATTTTTACCTAAAGCAATATAATCTAAGAAAAATAAAGGTTCCGCTCCACTACAAGCTATATCGTTTACACACATTGCTACACAATCTATTCCAATTGTATCATGCCTGTCGATCATGAATGCTATTTTTAGCTTTGTACCCACACCATCTGTTCCAGATACCAAAATGGGTTCCTTATATTTGTCCTTATTAAGTGCAAAAAGACCGCCAAAGCCACCTATATCAGTAAGCACCTCCGGTCTAAAAGTCCTCTGAACATCCTTCTTCATTAACTTTACGCCTTCATATCCGGCTTCAACATCGACACCAGCATCTTTATAACTACTCATTAGCCTTACCCCCATACACTTTTAGTAATAATAAAAACTCCGGGGCATCGAGCCCCTACGTTTTTGCTTCTTTCACTTCGTTCGAAAGAAGCGTAATAAAAACTTCGGGGCAACTCTGCCCTTTATGTTTTTGCTTCTTTCACTTCAAATCATCCGCAGGAAAATTTTGTTCCCTCTTCCGGTACTTCCATCGGGTAGTCACCTCGAAAACATGCAGTACAAAATCCACATTTTGAACCAATCGGTGTCTTCAAAACACCTTCAACAGTAAGATATCCCAAGCTGTCTGCTCCAAGCATATCCTTTATTTCTTCAACAGTATGTTCTGCCGCAACAAGCTGCGATTTTGAAGAAATATCAATTCCAAAATAACATGGAAATTTCACTGGGGGAGAACTTACCCTCATATGAACTTCCTTTGCACCCGCATCCCTTAAAAGTTGAACAATTCTTCTACTTGTAGTTCCTCTAACTATAGAGTCATCTATCATTATAACACGTTTTCCGTCAATTGCATCCTTTAAAGCATTAAGTTTTATTTTTACACCCTTTTCCCTTTTTTCTTGATCAGGCTGTATAAATGTTCTGCCAATGTATCTATTCTTTATTAGCCCAACTCCATAGGGAATTCCCGATTCCCTTGAATAGCCCATTGCTGCCGATAAACCTGAATCGGGTACACCAATTACAAGATCAGCATCAACTGGATGATCCTTTGCAAGCCTTATACCCGCTTCAATTCTAGATCTATAAACGCTCGCACCGTCAATATAGCTGTCGGGTCTAGCAAAATAAATATGTTCGAATATGCAAAGCTTTGATGGTCCTGTAACCTTTGTCTGAATAGAAGTCAAACCTTCATCACCAATTAAAACAATCTCTCCAGGCTGAACATCTCTTACATAAACAGCACCAACAGCATCTAGTGCACAGGTCTCGGAAGCTAAGACATAGGAATCTCCAATGAGTCCAATACAAAGAGGTCTGATTCCGAAGGGATCCCTTACACCTATAAGCCTTTTCGGTGTCAAAATAACCAACGCATAGGAACCCTTAATTTCACTCATCATTTTCTCAATGCCCTCTTCAATGCTTGAGCTTGTCAGTCTACATCTAGATATTAGGTTCAGTATAACTTCCGAATCATTATTTGATTGAAATATTACACCATCTTCTTCAAGCTTTTCTCTGACTTGTGTAGCATTAACGAGGTTACCGTTATGAGCAAGAGCCATATTTCCATTCTTGTATTTAATCACCATAGGTTGAGCATTTTCTCGAAGGCTTGCACCTGTAGTGGAATAACGCACATGTCCTATTGCAAGCCTCCCTTTTAAGCTATGTAGTATATCTTCATTAAAAATCTCAGGTACAAGCCCCATATCTTTATGATACATAAAACTTCCATTATCATTTACCGCTATACCGGCACTTTCCTGCCCCCTATGCTGAAGTGCATATAAAGCATAGTTAGTCAAACGGGAGCTATCTAAATGGTTTCTGTCGAATATTCCAAACACTCCACACTCTTCATTGAGCTTGTCAAGCCTGAAATCCTCTTCATCGAAGACCTCACAGCAAAGATTGTTACTTTGCTTGACCTCATTATAAAACATCATGGTATTTCTCCTACAATTCCTTTATCTTCATTTGAAGAGCTTGATCCTTTTCTTCAACCTTTTTAGCTAGTTTCTTTTTATAGTCTTTCATTTTTTCTCTAAGCTCAACATTAGCTGTTGACAGTATCTGTACTGCAAGCAATGCTGCATTATCAGCACCATCTATAGCAACTGTTGCAACAGGAATTCCACTTGGCATCTGAACTATGGACAATAACGAGTCTAGCCCATCCATTGTGGAAGATTTAATAGGAACACCTATTACAGGCAACGGTGTGAAGGCTGCTAACACGCCAGGCAAATGTGCCGCTTTTCCTGCACCTGCAATAATAACGCCATAACCATTTTCCTCTGCACCCTTTGCAAATTCTGCTGCCTTGTCAGGAGTCCTATGTGCTGAGCAAACCATTGTGTCAACCTCAACATCAAATTGCTTTAAAACCTTAATACAATCTTTTAGAACAGAAAAATCAGAATCACTTCCCATAATAAGAGCAACCTTTAAATTATTCTTTGTTTTTGCCATAATAAAACCTCCATAAAATAAACTATAAAACTTTATATAATAAAATCTATCACAAATAGTAATGTAACTATATATAGCAAAGGATGTACTTCTTTTGCTTTACGACATACAATCTTTGTAATTACATAAAATAAAAATCCAGCGGCCACTCCATTGGAAATACTATAAGTAAAAGGCATAATAACTACTGTAAAGAAAGCTGATACTGCCTCTTCAAATTCTCCCCACTTGATTTTAGAGATTGATTCCATCATCAACACACCAACTACAATCAATGCTGGTGCAGTCGCAGCTGGAGTCACCATCTGGGCAAAAGGCGATAAAAACAATGCTAGCAAAAAGAACATTGCTGTAAAGACTGATGTTAATCCTGTCCTGCCTCCAGCACTTATTCCGGCTGCACTTTCAACATAAGTTGTGGTATTGCTTGTTCCTAGCAGAGCACCCGTAGAAGTTGCAATAGCATCCGCAAATAATGCTTTATCCATTTTTGATTTTAAACCTTTACTGTTGTGAAGTTGTTCTTCGTCCTTCTTATCAAAAATCCCCGACTTTCTTCCTGTACCAATAAATGTACCGATAGTGTCAAAAGTATCGGATAAACTAAAGGCTAATACTGTACTTAGTACAGCTAATATCCTTGATGGATCTTCAAATAAGCCCACTAAATCCAACTTAAACAAAGTTGGTGTTATAGATGGTGGTATAAAACTATCAAGCCCTAAGTCGGGAATTTGTGTTATCGGTCCAATAAAAAGTCCTAGTATTGTTGTAGAAATTATACCTATAAGAATTGCACCCTTTACCTTTCTTAACATCAACACTACAGTTATTACAAGTCCTATAAGTGCCAACTGAGAAACTGGATCTGAAAAATCCACAATTGCCGGAACAATATCTTTTGCAATAACATCACCACTATCTAATGTTGCACTAATGTTATTTGCCTCGGAAGTAAAATTCAAAAAATGTGCTTGCTTAATTCCAATATAGGCAATAAAAAGGCCTATACCTCCGCTTATTGCATATTGAAGCGTTTCTGGTATGGCTTCTATCAACATTTTTCTAATTTTTGTTGCAGTTATAAGGATATTTATTATACCACATATAAAGACTATTGCTAAAGCCTGTTCCCATTCAAAACGCAAAGCTATACATACAGTATATGTAAAGAAGGCATTTAGCCCCATACCGGGAGCCTGTGCATAGGGTACATTAGCATACAAGCCCATAACAAGCGTTCCAATTACTGAAGCTAGAATAGTAGCTACAAAAACGGCTCCAGTATCCATACCTGTAATTCCCAATATCGCCGGGTTTACAAATATAATATAGGCCATTGTAACAAAGGTTGTAAGTCCAGCTATTAATTCTGTTCGAACCGTCGTACCATTTTCTTTAAGCCTAAAAAGCTTCTCCATATTATTACCTCCTAGAAATAATCAATTTACATTACCATTATTATTTCACAAAAACCCGGAAAAAATAAAAATAAATAGAATTAAAGCTAATACATAAATTTCACACAAATATACTATCAAACATGCATAAAACTTGTCAACGAAAACAGCAAACAAAATCCGAACATTAATTCAATTTTGCTAATTAATATTCGGATTTCTTTCGATTATCATTTTATTATTGTTTGCATTAAATATACTATGAGCGGCATAGTTAATATGCCTAGAATAGTTGTTACAAAAACATTTTCCGTAGCCGATCTATAATCCGATCCATACTCGGCTGCCAAAGCAGGAACTATAGTTCCACAAGGCATTGCCAATTGAAGTATTATTACAAACTTTGCAATAGGATCTATCCAATTTCCTGTAAAGGATAAAAAAATTAATGCTAAAACAGGAACAATGATCAGTTTAAAAAGTGCCAAAACAAGAATATACACCCTTTTTGTAAAATCCGACACTTTTTCAATTTTGATTTCTGCTAGAATTAGACCAATAAAAAGCATTGATAACGGAAAAGTAGTAGAGCCCAAGGAATTCAAAGTGTCATGAATAAAAACGCTCGCCTTATGTACATAGGGCAAGTTACTCACCGATTGACCTAAAACCATTCTAATAATCAAAACCAGCAAACCTAAGCATAATGCTACCGTATTTCCGTTTATTAGACGCTTTAAATTTTCCTTCACATTGGTCTTTTTATGTTTATTGACTAAAAAGATACCTAGAGTCCATAAAAGGGTATCGTTTGCAATTGTGAAAATTACCCCATAGAAAAGCCCGTCATCTCCGAACAAGGAACTAAGCAAAGGGAATGCGAGAAAAACGACATTTCCAACCATTGAATGCATTTTATATATGTTGGCTGTAGCCCCTTCAAGCCTCATAGCTTTACTTCCAGCACTACCGATAAAATAGGATATCACTAAAAACATAACTCCCAAAAAATATACCCCTAGAATACTAGTGATATTATCTATACTAAGCTCTCTCTTTGCTAAAGTTGTGAAAATCAAGAGGGGTGCAGTTAGCTTTACAACAACTCTAGATATGACAGTACCTGCATTCCCTGGAAGATATTTTGTTTTTCCAGCAATAAAACCTATTAAGCCCAATAAAGTTAGCATTGATATCTGATTTATTATTATTTTAACTTCTTCCATTATTGTTGCTCCCTATAAATATACTAAGATCAATGACCTAAATTTTTCAGGCCTTTGATCTTATTGATGTTAATAAAATATTTATGCCTACAAATTTAAAGCTATTTTAGCATATGACAAGGTATTTATCAATGAGCTCATTATTTTATAAATACATTTTATATTTCGCAATAAACATTTCGTATTGATTATAGATATTACAAAATATATACATCGACTAATATGATGCGAAAATTTCCGCTTCTAGCCTCTAAATACATATAATTTAATCGCATTTGCTATCTATAACTCGAAATACTATGTTCTTTAATCTTATCCTCACAAATTTGTCTTTCTTAAAAAACAACACTGGGAAATGAAATTTTTATATTCATATACACAAAAAAATAGGCATGTTAACCTTTATTTATGTAGAAAGAAAATGTTGAGCATTATATTAACAGCCTATACAATTATTTTCATTTTTTACTCAACAAATCATATAAAGTTTTTTCACTCTTTTTAACATTAGCTTTTTGATGATATATTTTGATTGCAGAAACCAACGTATGTATGTCTGAAAAATACCCCTTAACAAATTTATAACTTTTAACATAGGCATACTTTAAGTTTAGTTTACAATAGTCACTCGGCTTCTTTCTAGTTGCTTTATAATCATCATACTTATCTTCATTATGAATTATTAGCATTTCGATTTCAGGTGCCGTTATAACATTGATGACTTCAACTTAATCCTTATATAGCTTACTCAATTTAAATTTTTCTCTTCTTGAGTCCAAAATGCGATAAACTGTTATTTTTCTATTAAAATTCTTTCTTAAATAATCTTGCTCAAATTTTTGAGCCGAACGAGTTCTAATGATCTTCTCATCTAAAAGCTGACCCTTTACAAAAATTATAGCATTATTATCAAGCAAAGTATCCATTATGGCTTGTTCCGCTCCACCTTCACATATACAAGCTATGATATTATCATCCATAGTCTCTACACCTCGCTAGCTTTTGGAGCCTTTGTAAGTGCTCGTTTAAAGTTTATATATGACTTGTAAGGTGGAGTGGTATTTTCTAAATAACCACTTTGAAATAAATCGCTTTTTTTAACATCATTTCTCTTTAATAGGTCTGATAAATTTTCAATATTAATACCACTCGTATTCTTTATTATATATATTGTCATTTCTTTCAAGAATATCTAACAATTCTACATAGTGGGTTGAAAAAATCAAAACAGCTCCGGTTGTATTAATTTCACTGTCCATAAAAAATCTTATTAATGTAGAAACAATTTCTTTATTAAATTGCACTAAGCTAAGTGGAAAATTTCCAAGTATTCTTAATCCGTTAAGATCTGTCCAATTGATTGAATCAATTACATTTAAAGAAGTATTTTGCTTTTTATTATATGCAATCATAACACTTACATCATCCAACAAAAACAACTCATCTTCTTTTCTTTCCTCTGTTGGAGAAATATTCGAAAAGTCAAACAAATCATTTTTTGAACGTACAGAATTTATTGACTTCGTCCAAAGTGTTTCACTTGAAATAAAATATTTACTTTTTAATTCATTTTTCAATTCAGACTTAAAGCGATTTGTTTTTATTACCGATTTTAACCTAGACAACTTTCCATCACTAGAAACAAAAAAGATATTAAAAGTAACTTCATCATGTTCTTCTAAGCCTTCTAAAATTTCAATCCAGATGCTTGTATCTTCAAAACTTTCATATTCACACTCATCTCCTATTCATGTTTTTACCACACTATATTATAGTATAAAAGTCAATGATTTACACACATAAAAACGTCATTTCCGTTTTTATGTGTATAAACTCAGTTGCGTAATTGGAATGTTTAATTTAAGATAACTGCTTAAATACTACTTCAGCTGTTCTTGACCTAATTTGGTATCTCAAATTAGGCTGTTTTCAATCACAACAAAGATATATCGCAAGCATTGATGATACAATGTCATTTTTATTTGGTGAAATAGTATTATATTCAAAGTGTAGTCGAAAGGCAAAAAAACGCCGTAAACCTAAAATTTATAAGGATTTACGGCGTTGTTTTGTTTATTCCCACTCTTTATTTTCTAACATTCGTTAAATGCTAAATGGCTTAATATAAGGGTTTTGATACAGCACAATTTCGTTCTGTTCGTTCCATTAGTACCAGTTCAGATATTTTTTTACCCATTCCAGTCCCAGTTCCNGGTNACTTTATAATTCTACTCGACACGAATTATATTTACTCGTCACAAAAAATTNCNACTGCATCTTCAAATAAACCCCATAGAACAGTCCCAAAACCAATAGTATTTAGAACTAATTGATATTTACTCCACTTCTAGTTAACCTACTCGACAAATACTAAATCTACTACACATAAGCTTATTTTATTTAACCCTGGTTTTAATATTACACATTATCCTGTAATGATACTTGACATTACTTTATTAAATCCTCTACTTTTAAATATTCAATAAATTTATCCATTATCTGCATAGCTCTTTCCACAATATCTTCTTCTAGAAAATCTTGCTTCTCGACAAGCCCCTTATACTCCTCTATAATACTAGCTGGATGATTTTTTCCTCTTGCATCTGTATAGCCTTCATAATATTTTTTCTTATCTTCAAATCTATAATCAGATGCTCTGATATTTATAGATCTCTCAAGTAGTATCTTATTTCCTAGACTTTCTAAATTGTTAGGATTAGACAGTTTATTTTCCTTATTATGCCTAGCTTTAGCATAAATATGCTCAATGTCAAAATAAGTCTTGT
>JGI24711J26586_10001412_pt1 | contig 18410 bp, 13 predicted proteins | sample BioPla3DNA1_FD_26586 | JGI IMG/M metagenome (IMG submission 26586)
TAGAGTGAGTCAAATGCGCCGCTCCGAAAATCCATCCGGGATTTTAGTCGCGTAGCTACGCAATCCATGCTCCGCTGACGCCATTTGACATCACTCACGGCACCTATTGCGGTCAATGTCATTCTATAAAGAATCCTTCGCTATTGCACAAAGTGACAATTAATATACTCCAATAAGACCCGGATTATCTCCTGTTAAACAGCGTCCACCTTTTTCTGTAACCAAAAATGTGTTTTCGATTCCTACCATTCCGATACCTTCTATTCCTATCTTAGGCTCGACGGCAATNGTCATTCCTGGTTCCAGTGGTTCTGTAAAGCCTTCTGCTATGACAGGGTACTCATCAACGTGTAATCCTATTCCATGCCCCAGAAATTTGACCTTCCGATTTTTATAACCCATAAAATTAAGCGCAAACTCAGAATCCAGTCCCTCCATAATACTTCTATAAATCTCGGCTGGTATGCTTCCGGGTTTCATCAACTCAGCTATTTTGTTCTGTATTTCCACACATTTTTTATGTTTCGAAATAGCACTATCAGGCAAAGGCTTACCAAACATATAGGTCATGGTTTTATCGGTATGATACCCGTCTACACCAAAGGCAACATCAACAAAAACCAAATCACCTTTCTCCAGCTTGCGTTCCCGGCTTCCTAAAAATTGAACTGCAGGGCTTAAGCCTCTGTTCCCGCCCGGCCCGTTAAAAAAAGTCGGGTAAATGGAGCTGTCTCCAAATCCCAGCTGACCTATGCCCAAATCAGTATCAAACATGGCGAATCTGGTTAATCCGTGGTGTCCTTCCCTTAAAAACAGCGAGTATAACTCGGCAGTTAATTCAACCTCATTCATACCTTTCCTGAGAAGGCCGGGTACACATTCTTCTAATACATAGCTGTGCTTTGCCCCTGCCTTTTCCATTAGGGAGATTTCATAGAGGCTCTTAACAGATCTGGTTTTATTAATCTGCTTATCCGCTGATTTAATGTTCTTAAATGGAAAATATCTTTGAAAACGCTGCAAGAAAGCAACAGGTATTATCTCTGCTTCAATATAGCAGGTTTCGGGCATCTTAATTGAACCTGCCGCATCGCGGTAACTTTCCATAGGCCTTATATGTGGAAAAAGGGATTCCTCCATGGCTCTGTCGTAGCTGCGACGAACCCACAGGATTGCAGCGTCATCCCTTGGAATCAGTAACATGCCCTCCTGCATGGTCCCCGTAAAATAATACAGGTTGATTTTACTGAATATTGCAGCTATCTCCCAATCGGGCTGAGTTCTGCTCATTTCCTTTTTGAACCTGCTCATTCTCATATTGAGTTCATTTAATGGAACTTTTTGAGATTCACCAGACAAGTTTTCCACTCCTTTGTATACTATGACTAATACCAAACATTGCTTTCTCTTATTTATTCATACTGCTTTTATAAATTTGAACCAGATCTTCCGTGTCAGGAGTTACCAGACTGTTTTTTATGTTACTGGACTTAGCCGTAATTGACACATACTTTTCAATTTGTTCGTCAGTAAGGTTCTCTCTTTCCCCTAGAAGTTCATCAAGCAAGGTTATAAATTCATTTACCGTACTTAATCCCATAGCCGACAGAATCTCACTGACACGATCCGGACAGCTTTTTTCAACATATTTTAAGAATTCTCCCAAAAGAAGTCCATTTGCTCTTCCATGATCAATATCATGAAAATATGTTAATGAATATCCCATGGAATGAACAGCTGTAGTCTTTGTATTCGCAATAACCATNCCCGCAAGGGTTGATGCATATAATAATTCAAACCTTTGTTCTCTGGTCAGCTCACCAGTTTTAAGACTCTCAAAGCAACGGGAAATCCGTCTTATACTATCTAATGCTATTGAGTCTGTAATGGGGTTTGCTCTTAGCGACAGCATTCCCTCAATTGAGTGAGAAAGAGCATCTATTGCGGTATTAACAGTTATTTCTTTTGGCAGGTTCTCCATATATTTCGCATCTAATATCGCAACTTTTGGAAAGAGTATATGCGAAGCAATACTGGTCTTGGTCTGGGCACGGTTGTTGGTGAGTACAGCATAAGGTGTCACTTCAGACCCCGTTCCGGCAGTAGTCGGCACCAGGATCATAGGTAGTATTTCTTCTGAATATTGACCATTAAACAATTTATCCTCAGGGATATCCTGGCAGGCAAGTAAGTTGATAGCCTTGGCTGCGTCCATAGGCGAACCGCCGCCGATAGCAATAATAAAATCCACATTCTCAGTTTTAGCAAAAGCAGCACCCTCATAAACACACTCAATGGTTGGATTGCTCATGATTTTGTCAAATAAAGCCCACTCCTGCCCGTTTGAAGACAGAACTTTAATAATATCATCAAGGGAGCCGTTTAGTCTTGCAGAATTTTTTCCTGTAACTATCAAAGCCTTTTTTCCCATTTCTGAAAATACTTTGTTGCTGGATTGGACACAATCCTCGCCCATTATAATTTGTGTTGGCATATAGTATTGTTTAATCATTGCTGAAACCCCCGTAAAGATATTTCATACTCCTACTATGATATTTACTATTTTACTAGATTTAAAGCATTTCGCAAAGCTTATGCATTTATTTTATCAATTGTTTTTACTTCCTTACTATACTATTACAATTTTCTTAAAAAACAGTTCGAATTATAAGATAAAGTGGCTGTTTATGCTAAAATTTAAATCAGGAAAAATAAAACAGTATGGAGTTTGACATGAAGCACATAAGAAAAAGCCTGATNTTAATCATTATTTTTATTCTATTGTTTAACCTGTCCGCATTTGCTGCCACTACTACCGCAAGTACACAGAAAAGCAGTGATTTTCGGGGGTTATGGGTTGCCACGGTTGTAAATATTGATTATCCTACAAAAGCAACCACTAATTCCGAAGTTCTCAAAAGCGAAGCACTGCAAATTCTTGATTATGCAAAGAATACAGGGTTTAATGCTGTTTTTCTGCAGGTTCGCCCATCCGGTGATGCTCTGTATAAGTCAAAATACTATCCGTGGTCAAAGTATCTGACAGGAAAGCAGGGTGTTGCTCCCAGCGGAGGNTTTGATCCGCTTGATTTCTGGATTGCAGAAGCTCACAAAAGAGGACTTGAGCTCCATGCCTGGATAAACCCGTATAGAGTAACAAAAAGGTCATCCGGAGAACCAATTCATGATTTTGCATCCCTTCACAGCACAAATCCTGCCGTAAAAAATCCGGGCTGGACTGTAAAGCATTCCGATGGAAACATATATTTAAATCCCGGTATACCCGAGGCAAGGCAGCTGATTATCAACGGTGTTCTTGAAATAGTCGAGAACTATCCGGTTGATGGCATTCATTTTGACGATTATTTTTATCCTGATAAAAATTTTAATGATAGCGAAACCTATAAGAAGTATAACACTTCCGGGAAAAGCCTGGATAACTGGCGCCGTGACAATGTTAATACGCTTGTCAGGGATGTTTATACTGCCATAAAGAGCACAGGAAAAAGCAATGTCCGTTTTGGAATTAGTCCTTTTGGAATATGGGCAAATAAAGACAGCCACCCTTTGGGGAGCGATACCAGGGGGCTCCAATCCTATTTCAGCCATTATGCCGATTCTCTTTACTGGATTAATAATGGAATTATCGACTATATCGTACCTCAGATCTATTGGAATATAGGTTATTCCATCGCNGATTACAAAAAGCTTTCAGCATGGTGGGAGAATGCAGTTTCAGGTACCGGCGTAGACCTTTATATTGGTCATGCTGCATATAAGGCCGGAAATCCCGACCCCAAAAGTCCATGGTATGGAACAGCTGAAATAGAAAGACAACTGTTAATGAACGATTCCAGTAAAATTATTAAAGGCAGTGTATTTTTCAATTATAATGTCATGGCTAAAAATGCTGCTCTTACCAATACAGTAAAGACAGTCTTTGACCGACGGGACGGCAAGACACCAAAAGTCAACGTTAAAATCTCCCGTCCAACCTCGGGCATTACCACAAGCATGACATCATTTTATATAAACGGAGAATCAGATCCCTCACAGCCGCTTTATCTAAATGGCAAGCTTGTAGAGAATCGATCTCCCAAAGGTTATTTTGGAGTACTTGTTCCACTTTCTGTAGGTAAAAATACCTTTACCCTTTCTCAGACCGGTTCAAGCGATACCTGTACCATTACGAGGACAGCCTCAGGTTCTGAAAAGATGAGTTCAGTAGAAATACCGTCAACCTCTGTATTCCCTCAATCNCAGGAATACCGGATGCCCGGAGAAAAAATTACACTTACTTGTCAGGCTCCTGCAGGAGCAACGGNTACAGTTAAACTGAACGGAAAAACCTATTCAATGAAACAAGTCTCAGGACCAACCAATCCCTCGGGGCTGTATAAGGCAACATATTCTGTTGAATATACCATGCCCTCTTTTAGCGGCACACCACGGAATATAAATCTTGGGGCACCTGTTTATACAGTTAATTATAAAGGCACAGTAAGAACAAAAAGTGCTCCCGCAAATATCGGGGTAATAATGAAGGGCTCACCCTACTATGCCGAGGCTGCTTATGATGTAGTTGACACATATAATGCTCCTGTTTCAGGTAATGGTGCAGCTTATGAGCTATATAAAGGTATGGTTGACTCTGTAACAGGTATGACAGGAAGCTATGCAAGACTATCATCAGGCCAGTGGGTATTTAAGGACAAAGTAAGAATTTACAGCCAGGCCGCTCCAACAACTCCGGTTGTAAGAAGGGCAACCTATGAAGCCGGAAAAGATAACGATGTCTTCGAGCTTACAATGACATCATTGGCTGCGGCAATAGTATCCTATGACGGACAAAATGTTGTTCTCAATGTTTCTGCACCAGCCTCTGCAGCTTTGCCGAAGCTTCCGAACAATTCAATTGTTTCTGACATAAAGTCCTCCACAAGTATTTATGCAACAGAGTATGTACTTACCAGAAAAGACAATGCTATAATCGAAGGCTACTATGTAGAAAAAACAGATACGGGCATTAAATTAGTGCTTAAGCGCAAACCTGAAGTACAATCATTAACAGAGCCTTTGAAAGGCATTACAATCATGCTTGATGCCGGTCACGGAGGCAGCGATCCGGGAGCAATCGGTCCATTGGGAACCCGATATTCCGAGAAAGATATTAACCTTGCTCTTGCAATCAAGCTTAAAAAAGAACTGGAGACTCAGGGAGCAAATGTTTTAATGACCAGAACAGATAATTCAACCATTTCACTGGCAGACAGGCTTACTGCTTCCAGAAATGCAAGACCGGATATGTTTATATCTCTCCACGCCAATAGTATGCCCGATAATGTTGATATCTCGAAAATCAGCGGATTTTCAGTTTTCTACAGGGAGGTTTTGTCAAAGCCTGCGGCACAGCTTGTCTACGATACAGTTATTAAGGAGCATGGCAAAAACAAACACGGGGTGAATAAAAAGAACTTCTATGTAACGCGGAATACCTGGGCTCCCTCATTCCTGATTGAAAGCGATTTTGTGCCAAATCCTATGGCATTTGAGTGGCTTACAAATGACGCGGAACAAACCAAATTTGCAAAAACTATTTCTTCGGCAATTGTAAAGTATTATATGCAGTAATTTATTTAATATATCCAAAAATAGATGCCTCCACCTTCTATGGTTGGAGGCGTTTCTATTGTATTTATATGGTCACCAGATGGCGAAGCTTCTCAATGGTTTTTTTGCCTATTCCCTTAATATTGTCCAGTTCTTCTATGGACTTAAANGGGCCNTTGGCATTGCGATAATCAATAATGGCTTTTGCTTTTACCTCCCCGATATAGGGTAAAGCCATAAGCTCCTCTATTGATGCTTTATTGATATTGACCCTGGCCGGTTTAACGGTTAATTCTTTTCCTTGAGGTTCTTCTGCTGTTTTTTCGACTGGAGATGCACTTTTCTTCCTTTCACTCTCAATTCCAAGAATTTCAGGGCTTTCCAGCGTTTTAGCAGGCAGTTCTTCCGATTCTCCAATCAATGCTTCATCCTCTGAAAATGATATCCAACAGCGTCTTAATGAGGAGAAATTTGACAAGATAAGAACCGCAAATAAAAACAGAATTAAACATGGTACTGCTAAAAATTCCCATGCAATGCTATAGGTTTTTCCCTTAACATTAATATCCACTGTTTGCTCCTTATTCCACATTATTGTTGTCTATATTATGACATATTTTTTAATAAAATCAAGAAAAAGTAAGTCATATCTGGAAACTAATGGACATACCCTCAGGCTTGAGTTTATAGCAGATGTACTTTATAATAAAAACTGAATGAAATTATGATGATTATTTTAATTCAATACTTTTCATTTAAAGATCTATAAATTTAACTTAAGATAAACTAGGAGCTGATTTTTTGAAAGTAAAATCTTTTACAATATATATTCTAATAATCATAATCTTGACCCTTTCAATTCCCATACCGGCTCTCGCCGAAACAGCACCAGATCTTACTGCTAAAGCATATATTCTTATAGAAATGGAAACCGGCCAGGTCTTAGCAGAAAAGAATGCAGACGAACGTCGTTCTCCTGCAAGTACAACAAAAATCATGACTGCATTGGTTGCATTGGAAAATGCGAATCTTGATGATGAAATGACAGCCTCAGAAAATGCCATAAACAGTGTTCCATATGATTATGTTACAGCTGGCATAAAGGTTGGAGAGACTTTAAAATTTAAGGATTTACTTGATCTGATGATGATTACATCAGCCAATGAAGCAAGCAATGTCATTGCTGAGAATGTCGCAAAAGACGGAACTCTGCAGGGCTTTACAGAACTTATGAATTTAAAGGCTGCTGCTTTAGGTTTGGACGGTACCCACTTTACAAATTCCAGTGGTAAAGAGGAAGAGGATCACTATACTACAGCTAGGGATCTTGCTAAATTATCCCGGGAAGCCATGAAGCTGGATACCTTCAGAGAAGTTGTCGGACGAACAGAATTTACATTGCCGGACACAAACTTAAGAAAAAGCAGCGAATGGAAGGCCGGTCATCTGACATATACTAATGAACTTCTCAGGTCGCACTCAAGATATTATTCTAAAGTAACCGGGATAAAAACCGGATATACTGATTTAGCCGGACTATGTTTAGTTGCTTCGGCTGTCAATCCTGATGGGCTTGAGCTGATTTCTGTTGTTCTCGGAGCAGAGGATAAAACTCATCAGTTTGAAGATTCACAAAAGCTTTTGGAATACGGCTTTAAAAACTTCAGTTATCAACAGCTGACTAAAAAAGGAGAGTATGTTAGCAGGTTTGAGGTTGCAGATGCTGTAGACGGCAAGAAGGTTGAGATTATTACAAATAATGATTTCAGCCATATTCTGCCATTAGACGAAGAAGTGCGCAACCAGAAGCTAAAAGTTATAAAAACCTTCAACGAACCATTTATAGCACCTATTGAGCAGGGCCAGACAGTAGGTAAAATAGAATATATCTATGATGGAAAGTCAATCGGAGTTGTAGAGCTTGTCTCAAAAGAGGCAATAGAAAAAACCACAATAGCAATATTGCGTGACAAGTATAAAGAAATAATAAATGACGAACGTTTTATATTTGGTGTAAAAGCAGCCGGATTGGCTATTGTCGCCATATTTATACTTGGATTTATATTGCGGTTAATAAACAGAAAAAGAAGAAGACGCTTTAATTACTATTCTTCAAGGAAAAACAATTACAGGTTTAGAGATTACAGGTAAAATATATTAGCTTCTTTGTATGCCGGTTATGTTAGCGAAGGATCTTGCCAGACAGCATATAAGATCCTTCGACTTTGTTACACTTCGCTCAGGATGACAAGAATGTGCGTTCCCCGGGTTCTATTTCGACTATAACAGGGATTATCATTGGTTTTCTCATTGTTCTTCTATACAAGAAATTACTGAGTTCATCCTTTATTGAATTCTTTATTGTTGTAAAACTGCCGTTCTTTTTGCCGGCATTTTTTAGTATAACATCCTTCGCTATACTTCTTACCTCTTCAATCAGCTCTTCGGATTCCTTCATATAGACGAAACCTCTTGACATAACTTCTATACCGGCCAGCAGGTTTCCCTTTTTATCCATAGGTGCTATAACCATCATTAACCCGTCCTCGGATAGAATCTTTCTGTCTCTTAAAACAACATCCCCTACATCGCCTACCCCCAGACCATCAACAAGAATTCCGCCCGATTGAACACTGCCATTGAGATTGGCTGTTTTGGCTGTCAGCTCCAACACTTTACCATTTTGCATGATAAAGATATTTTTCTCGTCCATGCCAAGTGACATGGCAAGCTTTGCATGCTTTTTCAGCATCCTGTATTCTCCATGACCGGGCATAAAATATTTCGGCTTTGTCAGACTAATCATGAGTTTGAGTTCTTCCTGTTTTCCATGGCCTGAAACGTGAGTTTCAGAAAGAGAATCATAAATTACATCGGCGCCTTGCTTAAACAGGTCATCAATAACCTTATAAACGAGCTTTTCGTTGCCGGGTATGGGATTTGCCGAGATAATAACCAAATCTCCTTCAGTTATCATAACCTTCTTGTGGGTCGATGCAGCTATGCGGGCTAATGCAGACATAGGCTCACCCTGGCTGCCGGTTGTAATTATAACAACCTGCTCGGGATTGAGATTTTTTATTCTGTCAATATCAATCATGGTGTCTTCAGGAATTGTTAAATATCCGAGTTTTTTTGCAGTATTAACTACATTGAGCATGCTTCTTCCAACCAATGCGACTTTCCTGTTATATTTAACAGCGGAATTTATAATTTGCTGAACTCTGTGGATGTTAGATGCAAAGCTTGCTACAATAATCCTGCCTTTAGTCCCTCTGAAAATATTATCAAAGGTATCTCCTACTGTTCTTTCCGACATTGTGTAACCCGGCCTTTCCACATTGGTGCTGTCTGAGATAAGCAACAGGACTCCCTTTTTGCCCAATTCGGCAATACGTGCAAGGTCGATAGGTTCACCCTCAATGGGTGTCTGATCGATTTTAAAATCACCTGTATAAAACACCATCCCGACAGGGGTATTTATGGCCATTGCTACAGAATCGGCAATACTGTGGTTGGTGTGAATAAACTCAACCGAGAAAGGGCCTAATTGTATTGTCTGGCCGGCTTTTATTATGCGAAGATCAGCCGATTCAGTCATTTCATGCTCTGCAAGCTTGTTTTCGATAAGACCAATAGTTAACTCCGTACCGTATATTGGTACATTTATCCGTTTCAGCACATACGGAATAGCTCCAATATGATCCTCGTGTCCATGAGTAACCAAAATTGCATGAACCTTATCAATATTTTTTTCTAAATAATTTACATCCGGAATAACAAGATCTATACCGAGCATTTCATCCTCGGGGAATGCAAGTCCGCAATCCACAACGATAATATTTTCTCCGTATTCAAATACAGTCATGTTTTTTCCGATTTCCTCCATACCTCCCAGGGGTATGATCTTTAGTTTATTCTTTCTTTTTGCTGTCACGTTAAACCTCCGTAGTATATAGTTTTGTCAGTTTTATATATTTATGCTCGAATATAATGCCCTAAAATCAATGTAATCCTTACTTTCATATCCCTGCGTCAGGAAAGGAACCCTTTTTGAAACCCCCAAACCGTTTAACTAAAGAATTCCACCGGATTAGCAATAATAATTACAGAGCTTAATCCAAGCAAATTTAATCTAAATAAAAGAGCACACCCGCCCTTAAACATTCAAAATAACCTATAATAATTGCATAGATTCGAGTATAATAATCATATGCTTATTTATTTATACCATATATTGTATTATTTCACCAGTAACACTTTTTTGGAGCATACTTTATGAAAATTAGTCTACCCAAAAATATTGCCAGTATAATCGCAATTATTAATAACAACGGTTATAAAGCTCATATAGTAGGTGGTTGTGTTCGTGATATACTCATTAATAAAATTCCTACCGATTGGGATATTACCACAAACGCAAGCCCCGCTGTTATAAAAAGCCTGTTCCCAAAGACTATTGATACAGGTATTAAACATGGTACCGTTACAGTTCTGCAGGATAACATACCCGTTGAAGTAACCACCTGGCGCAAAGAAACCAGCTATAGTGACCATCGGCATCCTGACAGCATTTGCTTAGCAGATTCTTTAGAGGATGATCTTTCCCGCAGAGATTTTACCATGAACGCCATAGCTTACCATCCCCTGGAAGGTCCCGTCGATCCATTTAATGGCTTTTCGGATATAAAAAACAGAATAATTCGCTGTGTGGGAAACCCCTCTGAACGATTCTCAGAGGATGCTTTAAGAATGCTAAGGGCAATTCGTTTCTCGGCTCAGTTGGATTTTGATATCGATAACTTTACATTTACAGCCATTAAAGAGCTCTCCGGTTATATTATCCATATAAGCAAGGAGCGAATTCAAGGCGAAATAAATAAAATTCTCGAAGCCAAATCTCCCCAAAAGCTTTCTTTGCTTTGGGACTCAGATCTCAGTAAAATAATATTTCCACAAATCAGGAGTGTTCCAGATATCTGGTATGATTTAATAAAACACTTTATCGGCTCAGTAAACCAGAAAGAAATACTTTTATCTTTATTATTCTATCTCGCATGTAAACCCGACCCGGCTTCTTGTGCCGAAGAATATTTAACGGGTAATAAATATGATAATAAAACACAACGCATTATAAAGAATCATATCAATTGTCTTAACGGCATTGGTCCGCTAACCCGGAGGAATGTTCGAAAAGCGGCCTCTGAATACGGTACAAGTGTAACAATGAACACGCTTAAAATATTAAAAATTATTCGACCAATAGATAATAATAAGCCTGTATTCCTCAATCACATATATAGCGATGCGATACCTGTTATTCCTGCCATATCAGGCAATGACTTAAAAAGCCTGGGTCTTGCCGGGAGGGCAATAAAGGACATGCTGGATATCCTGCAAATGTGCCTCTACGAAAATCCGGACTTAAACGGCAATGAAATCTTAATTCAAATAGCAAAAAGTATATTAACTANCAGCCGGCTATCAGGTAAATGAGTTAAAAAGAATAAGGGTTGTCATNAACAACCCTTATCCTATATAACTATAACTAAGTTATCTTACTTATGCTTTGCCTGCACATCCCAGAACATTAATCAGTTTATTGGTAACAAGTTTCTTTATCTCTGCACGTGCTGGACCCAAGTACTTTCTGGGGTCAAATTCGCTGGGATTCTCAACAAATACTTTACGGACAGCTGCTGTCATAGCAAGACGAAGATCCGAGTCAATATTTATTTTACATACTGCCATGGAAGCAGCCTTTCTCAGCATATCCTCAGGAACGCCTTTTGCACCGGGCATGCTCCCGCCAAATTTATTAATCATGTCAACATACTCCGGAATAACCGAAGATGCTCCATGAAGAACAATTGGGAAACCGGGCAGTCTTCTCCCGACCTCTTCGAGGATATCAAAACGCAAATGGGCTTCACCAGTGAACTTGAATGCGCCATGACTTGTTCCGATAGCAATAGCTAAGGAATCCACTCCGGTACGGCTGACAAACTCTTCAACCTCTTCAGGTTTGGTGTAAGAGGAATCTTCAACCGAAACATTAATATCATCCTCAACACCTGCAAGACGTCCGAGCTCACCTTCAACAGTTACACCATGTGCATGAGCATATTCAACAACCTTCTTGGTGAGAGCAATATTCTCTTCGAAAGGAAGATGTGAGCCATCTATCATAACAGAGGTAAAACCTCCGTCAATACATGACTTACAAAGTTCAAAACTATCACCATGATCAAGGTGAACAGCTATAGGAAGATCAGTTTCAACAAGAGCTGCCTCGATTAATTTCATAAGATAAGTATGATTTGCATACTTTCTTGCACCGGCAGAAACTTGGAGAATAAGGGGAGAATTAGTCTCCTTCGCTGCTTCAGTTATTCCCTGAACGATTTCCATGTTGTTTACATTGAAGGCCCCGATTGCATATCCGCCTTCATATGCCTTCTTGAACATTTCAGTAGTATTTACAAGTGGCATAAAATTCAACTCCTTCTGTATAAGTTTTGTGAAAAAAATCACAGTCAATCAGTATAATTGTATCAGAATCAAGCTATAAAGCAAGATAAACTATAAAGTAATCCGGTATGTATATCCTTATATAAGAATATCTGCATCAAGAACTTCTTCAATACTATAATTGTCTTTTTCAGCAAATTTAACTCTTACTGATGAAATATTTTTATCATAAGGAACAAAATAAATAATACCTTGTGAACGAATATCTATTCTTATTCTGTCAAATATATCTGTCTGCATTATGCTGATAATATCAATCAGATAATCCACAGGATTATGGTTCGTTTTAGCTTTTACAACTATAGGCAGGCCTCCGGTATTCTCAGGCGGATAAACGGTTACATTGACACTTCCGGGTTCCAGCGGGTTTTGTGTCGGATATAATATATCCCTTTCAAACATTGCTTTCTTCATAATAACTCCCCTTATCGAAGGCAATACTTTCCTCACCCTCTCATATAGTTTACAATAACAGCAACTTTGTTACAAGTTTTTTTAATCTGTCATAAAGCTAAAATATATACTGTTGTGTCAGCTGTATGCAGCTTCAAAATCAGCTAATAACCTGTTGTATAATTCTTTTACATTTTTCTCAAGTTCTTCTTTGCTGCCATTATTCACAATTACTTCATGAGCCAGAGCCTTATATTCATCCTGAGTAAGCTGAGAAGACATCCGGGCTTCTGCATCCTCACGCGACATATTTCTTCTTTTCATCAAACGCTTAATCCTGATTTCATCATCACTCACAACAACCCACACCTTGTCAGCCGCATCTAAAAATCCTTCCTTGACAGGGATAGGAACATCCAGAACCACTGTTCCCTTATAACCGTATTCCCGCATGGCAGCCAATTTCTCTTTTATAACAGCTAAAACCTCTTTGTGAATAATTTTTTCAAGAATATGTTTCTTTTCCTTCGATAGAAACACTTCATCGGCAAGTCTTTTCCGGTCTAATGAATTATCATCCAGGAGAAAATCCTCTCCGAAGGCTTCTTTAATTTCCAGCCATGCCGGTTTATAAGGTTCCACAACCTGCCTTGCAATTAAATCGGCATCAATAACAATTGCCCCCAGCTCTTTCAAAATAGCTGAAACAGAAGATTTTCCCGCTCCTATTCCACCTGTTACACCTATTACCAGCATTTAAAACTTCTCCACTTATAAATTATTATTTTGCTTCAAACCAGGTTGAACCTACAGATACATCTGCCACAAGCGGAGCTGACAATTCAGCAGCCGACTCCATATTAGTTTTTACAATTTCTTTTACCTGTTCAACCTCATCTATGGCTGTTTCTATAATAAGTTCATCATGTACCTGCAGTATTAGTCTGGATTTAAGATTATTTTTCTTTAATTCATGCCAAACCTTTACCATGGCAATTTTTATTATGTCGGCGGCACTTCCTTGTATGGGAGTATTCATGGCAACTCTTTTTCCAAATTCCCTGACCTGATAATTAGGAGATTTCAGCTCAGGTATATGCCTTACCCTGTGAAACATGGTTTCAACATATCCCTTCTCTTTACCGAACTTCACTGTATTTTCCATGTAATCCCTTATCCTCGGGTAGGTTGACAGATAGTTTTCAATATATCTGGCAGCTTCTTTCCGGCTAACACCTATATCCTTGGCCAGTGAAAAATCTCCGATACCATATATAATTCCGAAATTTACAGCCTTTGCACTTCTCCTCATATCCGGGGTTACATTATTCATGGATACATTAAAAACCTGAGAAGCGGTGAGGGTATGAATATCTATCCCATCCCTGAATGCATTTTGGAGAACCTCATCACCGGTTATATGCGCCAAAACTCGTAGCTCTATCTGGGAGTAATCAGCATCGACAAAAACATAGCCGTCTTTTGGTATGAAAGCCTGTCTTATCTCCCTTCCCAACTCGGTGCGTACGGGAATGTTCTGGAGATTTGGCTCAGTGCTGGAAATTCTGCCGGTGGCTGTAACTGTCTGATTAAAGCTTGAATGTATTCTTCCTGTTTCCGGGTTTATTTCCTTTACCAGTCCTTCCGCGTAGGTTGATTTCAGCTTTGTCAATTGCCTGTATTCAAGGATGCAGGGAATTATTTCATGGCTGTCAATAATCTCATTCAATGAATCTGCATCTGTAGAATAGCCGGTTTTTGTTTTTTTCACGGCCTTTAAACCCATCTTTTCAAATAGTATTACCCCCAACTGCTTAGGAGAATTTATATTAAACTCTTCGCAAGCCAGCATATAAATTGTTTGCTCAAGGGATTTAATGCGATAATCAAGACGAGCTCCATACTCTTCCAGATATTGCTTATCAACTCTGAATCCATAATACTCCATGCTCCCAAGTACAAGTGAAAGGGGTAGCTCCACATCATAAAAAAGGTAGTTCTGTTTACTTTTATCAATAATATCCTTTTGTTTCTCATAAATTGCCCTGAAGGTTGAAATGGCTTTGCCTAACAGCTCAACAGGGTTTTCTTCAACCTGCTCCAGTTCAATTTGCCTGCCCTTTCTTTTCTTTTCCTTTGGCATCTCTACTTCAATACCGAGGTATTTTCTCGATAAACCCGGAATAGTGTAGCTGCTTGCCAGCGCATCAATAAGATATTCGGCTATCATTAAATCGAAAAGTTGACAATGAATTTCTGTATTATGGTACAAACACCATGTGTACAGCTCCTTGATATTATAACTGATCAGGGTGATATCTTCAGACTCAAGTATAACTTTAACAGCTTTTGCCAGGCTGATTTCATCAATAGTCTCTGTTGAAGCAAAATAGTACTTTTCTTCAGTTCCTATACCTATAATCTCCAGCATGTTCCCAACGCGGCCTGTCTTCTTGAAGACAGGCAGAATCGAAAGCAGTTTTTCACGGGATAATTGATTCACAATTTTTTCAAAGGACTCAAGATTGCTAATAGTCTCACAACATATAGCTTCTTGTATTTCCTGCTCATCTCCGGAGCTTTCCAGCCCCATTTTTTTAATAAATGAGTTAAACTCCAAATCCTTGAAAATGGTCAGAAGCTCATCCTTATTAAAATCTTTTCGTTTGAAATCATTGATATCTGAAAACCCGTCTTTTTCCCGAATTATAGTTCCTAACTCCCTGCTGAGATAGGCTAAATCCCTGCAGTTTTCCAGATTCTCCTTGAGCTTTGCCTTTGTTATTGAAGAAATGTTTTCATAAAGATTATCAATGGTGCCGAATTGTTTTATAAGCTCTATGGCTGTTTTTTCTCCCACTCCTTTTACTCCTGGAATATTGTCGGAGGAATCGCCCATAAGAGCTTTTACTTCAATCAATTCAGCCGGTGTAACACCATATTTTTCGGCTATTTCTGCCGGGGAATATCTGTTGGTTGTTGTCTGCCCCTTTGAAGTGCTGGGTATGATAATTGTTACTTTATCGCTCGCCAGCTGAAGTGCATCTCTGTCGCCGGTCAGTATCGATACATCCAGCCCTTTTTCTTCCGCAGCTTTTGAATATATTCCGATAAGGTCATCGGCTTCCAGACCTTCATACTCTGTCACAGCAATATTCATGGCAGCCAGCACCTTCTTGACAATGGGTAACTGAACGGCAAGCTCATCGGGCATACCTTTTCTTTGTGCCTTATATCCCTCATACATATTATGGCGAAATGTTTTACCCTTAAGATCAAAGGCCACTGCCAGATAGTCGGGACGCTCCTCTTCAATATATTTATTCAGAATATTAAAAAATCCATATACCGCATTGGTAGGCGTGCCGTCAGCTTTTGTCAGCATTCTTGGCCCCTTTAAAGCAAAAAATGCTCTGTTTAAAATACTGTTTCCGTCAATCAACATTAATTTATTACTCATTTTTCTATAATCCTCCCAAGGGCCTTATTCAGCTTGTACATGATTCTTCTCTTATTGTATAATAATAATTGCACTGTATAAAGCCGTTTCATGACTTTTATTTGTAAGTGTATATAAAGGGGTATAATAAATACTGAATTCTACCTTCGGGAGTTATATATGAAAAAATTATCAGAAAAATTTCGATTAGGCCTGGCAATTATTATGACCAAGCTCACAGTATTTATGTTGAGGTTGGCTGGAAGAGGCGGAACAAGTCTGCCCGGAAAAATTGCCCTTAAGATTTGCCCTGATATTTTTAATAAGCTTTCAGACAGATTCAGAATAATAATGATAACCGGAACTAATGGTAAAACCACTACTTCCCGGATAGTTGCAGGGATGTTGGAAAAAGCAGGATTACAGTATGTTTCAAATAAATCAGGCGCTAATCTTGCAAGTGGCATTGCCACCACCTTAATAAGTTCTCTGTCTCTTACAGGTAAACCTATTGCCAGAACCGCTCTTCTCGAAACAGATGAAGCTGCCTTCAGAACTCTGGCGCCAAAACTTAAGCCGGAGATTATTATAGTAACCAATTTTTTCAGAGATCAGCTGGATCGTTATGGCGAGCTGTATACTACATTGAACAGTGTAAGAGAAGGGATTCAAGGTTCTCCCGAATCCAGGCTGATTCTTAACGCTGATGACTCTCTTTGCGCATCTCTTGGGCAAAATACTTCGAACCCGGTTATTTATTTTGGCCTGGGTGATAAGGTTTATCCTGAGGATTATCTAATTGCCAATGCAGATGCAGCCTTCTGCATCAACTGCAAGTCCCGTTACGAATATTTGTCCAGCTCCTTCGGTCATTTAGGACATTTTAAATGTCCAAATTGCGGATATGAAAGACCAGCTGCACAAATTGAATGTACTCAGGTGCTTGAATATGACAACTTAAGCTCTACAATAGAGATTCAAATCCCTGACGGAAAAATTGCGGTAAAACTTGCCCTTCCCGGACTTTATAATATTTATAATGCCCTTGCAGGCACTGCTGTAGGGCATATACTGGAGCTTAAGGAGGATGACCTCACTTATGTCCTTGAAGGCTTCGAATGCGGCTTTGGCAGAATGGAAACCCTTTTGGTCAGCGGCCGGGAACTTAAGATGATACTGGTAAAGAATCCAACCGGATTCAATCAGGTTTTAAAGTATCTTCTCACTCAAAATGATAAATGTGTACTAGCTTTTTCAATAAATGACAAGCTGGCTGACGGCACCGACATTTCATGGTTGTGGGACGTAGATTTTGAGATCCTGTCCTTTATGCAAAACAAAGTCCGAAGATTCTTTGTATCAGGAACACGAGCAGAGGATATGGCCGTCAGGTTAAAATATGCCGGTATCCCCTCCGACAGTATTTTTATTAAGCATGATGACACAGAGCTGCTTGATTCAATGATTGAAGCTTCAAATGAAGGCGAAACCATCTATCTTCTGCCCACATATACAGCCATGCTTGAAATCAGAAAAAATCTTAAGAAAAGATATAACCTAAAAGAATTCTGGGAGTAAAAATTATGTATGAGTTAAACATATGTCATCTGTATCCCGACCTGTTAAATCTTTATGGTGACAGGGGAAATATTATAGCCTTGCAGCGCCGCTGCCAGTGGCGTGATATTGAAGTAAATGTTGAAAATATATCTATAGGAGATACCTTTAAATACGAAGATTACGATATTATCTTTATTGGCGGCGGACAAGACTATGAGCAGACCATTATTCAGGATGATCTGATGAATGGTAAGCGTCAGGCAATAGTCGAGGCAGTGGAAGACGGAAAAGTGTTTTTAGGGATATGCGGTGGATTTCAGTTGCTCGGAAAATACTATAAAACTAATAACGGCAAAGAAATTGAATGTTTAGGGGCATTAAACGTCTGGACTCATGCCGGAGACACCCGTTTGATCGGGGATATTGTCTTTGAAGTTGATTTTCTAAAAAGTCATGGAAAAAACTACTGTATAGTCGGCTTTGAAAACCATGCCGGCAAGACCTACTTGGGTGAAGGGGTAAAGCCTTTGGGCAAAGTTATAAAAGGTTTTGGAAATAACGGAGAGGATGGTTTTGAAGGAGCCGTGTATAAGAATACATTCTGCACCTATTCCCACGGCAGTCTTCTGCCGAAAAACCCGGTCCTGGCAGACCATTTAATAATGCTGGCGTTATTAAATAAATATCCGGATTTTCAAGGTCTTACCCCCTTAGATGATCAATTAGAGAATCTCGCTCATGAATCGCTTATTAAGAGGTTTACAGAATAGCACATATTAGGAATAATGCGAAGTAATTGATTGTGTCATTCTGAGCGCTAGCGAAGAATCTTTTGCGTTAAACAGGGGAGCGGCTGTAGACCGCTGCGATTTAGCGC
>JGI24711J26586_10001426_pt1 | contig 18285 bp, 23 predicted proteins | sample BioPla3DNA1_FD_26586 | JGI IMG/M metagenome (IMG submission 26586)
ATATCTCGTATTAGAGCAGCTCGTAAAGGGCCTGATTCTATTTTACATGGTATTCAAAATATTAGCGATTATAAAATTATTATACACCCTTCCTGTAAAAACTTCCTAGAAGAAATAAGCACATATGCTTGGGACAAAGATAAATTAGGAAACATGCTTAATAAACCCGTGGACAAAAAAAATCATCTAATGGATGCAATGAGATATGCTTTGGAATCTCATTTTAAACCAAAAAATTTCAGTTTTAGTTAAAATTTTCTTTAAAAATGCTTACTATATAAAAAAAATGTATAGTAGGTGTTTTTTTTATGACTGGAATTTACAGAATAAAGAATATGATTACTGGTAAATGCTATGTGGGACAATCAAAAATAGATATTGAAGGAAGATGGAAAACACATATAAGGGAATTAAGAAATAATAAACATTTAAATAATAAATTACAAAACACTTGGAATAAATATGGTGAAGAAAATTTCATCTTTGGAGTTATAGAAGAATGTGAAGTAGAACAATGCAATGAAATGGAAAGATATTGGATAGCTTATTATGATAGTTTTCATAATGGATATAATAATACAGAAGGTGGAGAAGGTATATCAGGATGGAATCATTCAGAAGAAACAAGAAAAAAAATATCAGAGCATAATGCGGCAAAAAATAATCCTGAAACAAGAAAGAAAATGTCAGATAATCATGCTTTTAAAGGAAAACATCTTTCAGAAAAACATAGACAAAAAATATCAGAATCATTTATTGGTAAAAAAAATCCAATGTATATTCCACGCACTTCAGAAATGATATCAGATGTAAAAAACAATATGAATTATAAAGATTTTTGTGTGAAATATTCTGTTAGTACAACGATATATTATAAAATAAAAAAAGAATTAAGGGGAGCTTAAATAGCTTCCCTTTTTTTATTATTATAAAAAACACTTGATAATTTATTTTAATAAATAAAGATATATTAGGGAGGTAAAATAATGTATGCAATTAATCGAAATATTCAAAAAAATGCGCCACTAACAGAAACTGAAATTATTATTGACCAAATAAAATCGTTTAGAAATAGTGATGCATATAAAAACATGATTACTGGTTTAGCTTACTACGAAGGTAAACAAGACATTTTAAACAAACAGCGCTGGGGTATTGGTGTTGATGGCATACCAGTTGTATTAGACAAATTACCTAATAACAAAATAGTCGACAATAAATATGAAGGTGCAGTTAACTTGAAGCAGAGTTATTTTGTAGGTAAACCCATCACTTATAAAAGCAAATTAGGTGCGGACTATGATAATATTTTTAATGCGAAATTTCAACTAATTTTAAACGATTTAGTATACTATATTTTAAATTGTGGCGTAGGCTATTTATATCCGTATATATTAAATGGTGAATTGAAATTTAAAGTATTCGATTCTTCTTCAATAATTCTGATGTATGATAATTATGACGAAGAAAATTTAACTGGATTTATCAGAACAGTTGAAATAGTTGAAAATATTGCTGGTTATAATACAAAAGCTGAAATAGTTGAATATTATACTATCAATGGCATGAAGAAATATAAATATCAAAATACTACATTACAGTTTATTGAAGAAATTCCTTATGTAACCCAAGGGACAAAGGCTTTATCGTGGGGAAAAATTCCTTTAATCATTTTTAAATACAATAAAAATAATATTCCACTTATTTCTAACGTTAAAACTATTCAAGACGCGATAAATACTACTATAAGCACATTTCAAGATATGCTTCAGCAGAATCTAAATAACACTATCTTGGTCCTAAAAGATTACGACGGAACTGACTTAGGTGAATTTAGACACAATCTTAATCAATATGGGACTGTTAAAGTTATGGGTTCTGGTGACCTCTCAACACTCCAGATTGAATTAAATAAAGATAACTATGAAAGTATATTAGGTATATTTAAACAAATGTTTATTAAGAATGCTAAAGTGGTAGATTTTGATACATTGCATGCTGGACAATTAACTAATTTGAATATACAATCTTTATTTCTAGAACTTGAAAATGACACCCAAAGAATTGAAATGTATGCTAAATCAGCATTGGAGGAACTAACTTTTTTTGTAAATGTATTTACTGGTAAAAATGATGTAATTGATTTCACATTTAATAAGGACCAATTGTTTAGCGAAACAGAAATTATCAATAATTGTCGTAATAGTGTTGGTATTATCAGTAACGAAACAATAGTTAATAATCATCCTTGGGTAAATAATTTTGAAGAAGAACTTGAGAAGGTTAAGAAGGAACAAGAGACAGAGATCGATAAATATTTAATAACAAATGAAGAAGCTTAAAAGGTGATATTATGCAAAACAAAGATTATTGGGAACAAAGATTTATACAAGTGACTCTTGAACAGGAAAAACAAACCATCAGTGTAATAAAAGAAGTTGAAGACTACTATAATGAAGCTTTAGATAAAATAGAACGAGACCTCACAAAATGGTATGTTAGATATGCTAATAGTGAAGGTATAGTAGATATTACTGAAGCTAAGAAAAACCTCTCTAAAAGTGAATTAAGTATGTTTAAACAAAATGTGGAACAATATGTCGAGCTAGGTAGAAAAAATGCAATGCACGGCGGATATATGAATATATTAGAGGCTGTTTCTGCTCGTGTGCATATCAGTAGATTAGATGCTATAAAATTTCAAATACAAAATCATTTAGAACTTATGACTGCTAAATCAGAAATTAAAATTAAAGATTTAGTTACTAATATTTATACTGATGGATATTATAAGACTATTTATACACTTGAAGAGGGTTTGAATATTGTAACAAATTTCGATAAATTAGATTTAAATAAAGTTAATAAAATTATTTCACGTCCTTGGAATGATGCTAATTTTAGTTCTAGAGTATGGAATAGTAGAGATAAGTTAGTATCCACATTGCATAAAAAATTAACCCAGAATGTTATTGTAGGGACACCAGTAAAGAATATAGTGAAAGATATTAGACATGAGTTTGGAGTTAGTAAAAATGCAGCTGAAAGATTAGTATTAACCGAACAAGCTTATTTTAGTAATTTAAGTAGAAAAGATTGTTTATTAGATTTGGGTTGTGAAAGATATCAAATAGTCGCAACATTGGATTCAAGAACTTCTCGTATTTGTCAGGATATGGACAATCAAATAATAGAAGCATCTGATGCAAAAGTGGGCGAAACACTTCCTCCATTTCATCCACGATGTCGAAGCACTTTTGTTCCTTATTATGAAGATATCATTCCAGAACGATTTGCAAGAAATAAAGATGGAGCGACTTTAGTTGAAAATATGAATTATAAGGAATGGAAACAGAAATATATAGAAAAAGCTTAGTGACAAAAAGTGGTTTATTTTGTTTGTCCCACCATAGTAAGAAATCATTCTGTGTTAAAAATTCAATCCCATTTTAAGACAACGATTATATATTATAGTGGTCTACGTCTAGTACTTAGAATATCAATAAAGAAAGCAATGAACTTTTTAGAAAAGTTTGTAAATAGTTTTTTAACTATTATAAAAAAACTATTTACAAATATTCTATATTTTAATAAATAAAAAAAGTGTTCAAAAAATTAAATTGTTATATTTATCCTCTGTAATTATATTTAAGTATTAAATAATCTCTTTCGTGTCATACACGTAAAAAAATGTAAGGAGAATTAAAATGAACAAAGAAGAATTGATCGCATTAGGACTAACAAAAGAATTAGCTGACAAAATGATAGCAAAATATGAAAACATGATTCCTAAGAATCGCTTTGATACAGTTAATGAAAAACTTAAAAAAGCAGAAGCTGATTTGAAAGAGAGAGACACTCAAATTGAAGGACTTAAAAATGCAGACATAAATATTGAAGAAATGAAAAAACAAATTGAAGCGCTACAATTAGAAAATAAAACAAAAGATGAAGAATATCAAGCTAATTTGAAAAAAATTAAGATTGACGCAGCTATTGAAACTTCATTAGTGAATGCAAAAGCTAAAGATATAAAAACAGTAAAGAAATTACTTGAACTTGATAAAATTGAATTAAAGGATGATTCAATAATCGGGTTAGATGAACAAATTAAGTTACTAACTGAAAACGAAGTAACAAAATCTTTATTTAATATCGAAAAAGCTGAAGAAAAATTGAATGGGTTTAAACCCGTTGAAGGTAATGGAAACAAAGGCGGAAATCAAGAAGTAACATTAGGTGGTGCACTTGATAATTACTTTAGTAAAATAAAATTTTAAAAAACAGGAGTGAATTTATATGGCAATTACATTAGCAGAATCTAAGAAATTTGTAACTGATGACCTACAATTAGGAGTCATAGACGAATTCAGAAAAAGTAGCTATTTATTCGAAAATTTAATATTTGATGATGTAGCATCCCCAATAGGTGGCGGAGCAGGTTGGACATATGCTTATACGAGATTGCATACACAACCAACAGCTGAATTCAGAACTGTAAATAATGAATATAATCCAAGTGATGTAGAAGTTAAAAGATATTCTGTTGACCTTGCAATCCTTGGTGGATCATTTACAATTGACAGAGTATTAGCTGGTTTTGGTGGAATTCAGAGTCAAACTAAATTACAAATTGAACAAAAAATTAAAGCTGCATCAGCATTATTTAATGACACAGTTATTAATGGTGACGTTGGTGTAGTAGCTAATGCATTTGATGGTTTGGATAAAGCTTTAATTGGTTCTGACACTGAAATGACTCCAAATGCTCCAATTGATTTAAGTACATCTGTTGCTGTTACAGCAAATTATGTTGAATTTTTGGACACATTAGATGAATTCTTAGCTGGTTTAGATGGAAAACCATCCGCAATCATGGGAAATACCAAGTTAATAGCAAAAATTAGAGCATGTGCTCGTAGGCAGGGAACTTATACTTTAACATTAAATCAATTTGGACAAAATGTTGAATCATACAATGGTATTCCACTTATAGACCTTGGTGCAAAACCTAATTCAAACAACCCAGTAGTTGGAATCGAAGCTGATGGAACAACTTCATTATACGCTGCAAGATTTGGATTAGATGGATTCCATGCAGTATCTATCCCTGGTCAATCTCCAGTCAAAATTTGGTTACCAGATTTCACTTCAGCTGGCGCAGTAAAAACTGGTGAATGTGAAATGGTTACAGCAGTAGCTCTTAAAGCTTCGAAAGCAGCTGGCGTATTACGTGATATCAAAGTTCAGTAAAAAATAAGTTAAAAATATAGGAAGAAGATGATAACAATTCTTCTTCCTTATTTTGTATATAGGAGGATATTTAAATGGCTAGAATATATAGTCTAAATGAAAACCATAATTGCGACTTCGGTGTAGACTTTTTTAATGGTGCAGCAGCTGTTCCAAATCGCGATTTGAAAACTATTAATAGATTTGTATTAGCTGGATATACAGTAGTGCTGGATTACGATGAACTTCAATTATGGGATTATTTAAACAAAGAAGAATTAGTTAAATTAGCTGATTTTTTAAGAATTGATTCTACTGATTTAACTAAAGTTGAAATAGTTGCTGCAATTGAAAACAGAATAGCTAATGATATGGCAATGAATATATCAGATGTTGAAATATTAGCTGATATAAATGGTGGAACAATAGTTGCTCCTGTTTATTTGGATGCAGCAGCTGTTATAGCAGCATTACCAAAGACAGTTGAATGTACTTATGCTTCTGATGAAAAAATTGACTTAGAAGTGACTTGGAATGATACAGATGCTTATGAAGTTGCTTCAGGAAGTTATACTTTCACAGGAACTATTATTCCTAAATTACCATTTGGAAATGCAAATGCATTAGAAGCAACTGTTGAAGTAGTAATTGGAACTGTTAATATAACTGGTGTTGAAACATTAGCTAACATAGATGGTGGAACAATAGCTGCTCCAACTTATGCTGATGCAGCAGCTGTTATAGCTGCATTACCAGCGAAAGTTAATGGAACATTTGGTGAAACTGGAACAGTAGAAGCTGATGTGACTTGGGTTGATACTGATTTATATGATGCAGGAGTTGCTGGTGATTATACATTTACTGGAACACTTACATTACCAGCTGGATATACAAATACTGATGGTTTAGTAGCAACAGTTGAAGTAGTATTATTAGCTGAATAATTAAATAAAAATACTAAGCTATATGTAAAAGTATAGCTTAGTATTATTTTAAATAGGAGTGATTCAAAATGAAAATACATGCTCCAAATGAAAAATATAATGGAATAACAGCTGGAATACAGTTTGTAGATGGTGTTGCTGAAGTTGAAGAAACAAAACATATTGAATGGTTAAAATCTAAGGGATATAAAATTGAAATAGAAAAAAAGAAAAATAAAAAGAAGGAGGGATAGTATGAAAGAACGTATAATTGAACGTCTTGAACAACTTGGATATTTATATACTATTGGTGATGACGAATTTTTATTAGATTATATAATCGCTGAAAAAACACAATATATATTGAATTATTGCAATATATCTACTATCCCAACTGAACTTGAATATGTTTTGATAAATTTAGTTTGTGCCGATTTTTTTCAAACCAAAAAAGTGACTGGAAAAGATGTTGGAATTGATACAAATGGTGTTAAACAAATAAAAGAAGGCGACATTACAATTCAATATGCTGACACATCAAGTAATTTTGATATTTTATTAGCTAAATTAAATGATACTAGTGAATTAAAACGCTTCAGAAGAATAAAGTGGTGATGATATGAAGAATATAATTGAATCTTTATACACTGGAAGATGTGATATATATGAATATCAAAAAGATACTGACCCAGTTAGTAAGATAACTAAAAATATTGAAACAGAAGTATATACCAATAAAAAGTGCAGAGTAAGTTATAAAACAATTTCATCTTCGGAACAAACCGATACTACTGATAATATAAGTCAAGTCATAAAATTATTCATTGACCCTAATCTTAATGTAAAACCAGGAAGCAAAATAATTGTCACTCAAAATGGACGCTCGACATCTTATATTTCATCTGGACAGCCCGCTATATATACTAACCATCAAGAGATAATCTTGAAACTGGATGTGAAAGCATGAATCATATTAAAGTCGATTTAAAAGAACTAAAAGAATTTCAAAAGCAGCTTTTAGACATTGAAAATGAAATGCCTGAAGTATGTGAAATGTTAGCAAAAGAAATTGCTGGAAGGCTTCTTGCTTTAATAGTTAATAAAACACCAGTAGATACAGGAGTATTAAGACGTGGATGGTCTATAGGAACTATTATAAAAAAAGGTGATAATTATATTATTGAAATAAGTAATGATGTTTATTATGCAAAATATGTTGAATATGGACATCGTATTCCAGAACATACTGGATGGGTTGAAGGAAAATTTATGATGACAATTTCAGAAAAAGAAATTAAAGACAAGATACCAGTTTTATTACAATCAAGCATTCAAAAATATTTACTTAATAAGTTAAGATAAGGAAGGTGAAGTTTAGATGTCAATGTTAAAAACAATACTATATGGAATAAGCAATAAGATTAATCTTAGTTATTCAAACATTGAAATTTATAATAATAGCAGTAAACAAGAATTTACAGAACCTTCTTTTTTCATAAAATTATTAAGACCAAAATTAAAACAAATAATTGGTAATCGTTATTTTTATGAAACATTATGGGCTATACATTATATAAGCAATGATGATTTAGAAGATGTTTATAATATAGCTGAGGAGCTCTCTGACATCCTAGAATATATTGAAATAACCAATGAAGGTAGAACATCATTATTAAGAGGTACAGGGATAGAAATTAATATTATTGATGGTGTATTGATATTAAATGTCAATTTTAATTTATTTATAAATAAAGAAATTACAGAAACTGACTTAATGGAAACACTAGAATACGAATTTAAAATTAATAAATAAATGGAGGTCGTTACAATGAGTTTGGGTGGAGGAAATTTTACATCACAGAACAAGATTTTGCCGGGCAGTTATATAAATTTTATAAGTGCTGCTAATGCATCAGCAACACTTAGTGATAGAGGTTTTGTAGCTGTCCCATATGTGGGAGCTTGGGGTTCTGATAAAGTTATTACAATAACTGCAAATGATTTTGCAAATAAATGTTTAACTGAATTTGGATATGCGTATGATGCAGATGAAATGAAAAATTTTAGAGAAGTATTTAAAAATGCTAGCACAGTATATTTTTACAGAGTAAATGCAGATGGAGATAAAGCAAGCGGTGAGAGTGGTAATTTAGTTATAACTGCTAAATATGCTGGAACAATTGGAAACACAATAAAAATAGTTATTACTGCCGTTGATACACAATTTAAAGTTGATACTTACTTAGGAACTGCTTTAGTTGATAGTCAAATTGCTACAACTGTTGCTGATTTAGTAAACAATAATTTTGTAGTATTTACTGGTGAAGGTAAATTAACTGCTGATGTTGGAACTATACTCAAGAATGGAACAGATGATACAGCTGATTATGCAAATGCTTTAGCTGCTCTTGAAAGTTATGGTTTCAATACACTTGTATGTCCAACTGATGATTCAACCACAATTGGATTATTTGTAAATTATACTAAAACTCAACGTGACATTTACGGTAAGAAATTCCAAACAATTGTTTACAAAACTGCTGCTGACCATGAAGGTGTTATTAATGTTGAAAATACAGTATTAGATGTAAATGCTGACGAATATGCACTTGTATATTGGGTTGCTGGATTAACTGCTGGAACTGCAATAAATAAAAGCAATACAAACGCAAGATATAACGGAGAATATGAAATTGACTTGGATTATACTCAAGCTCAGTTTGAAGCAGCAATAAAAGCTGGTAAATTCACATTCCATAGAGTTGGAAATGAAGCGAGAGTATTAACTGATATCAATTCGTTTGTAAGCTTTAGTGCAGATAAAAGCGAAGATTTTGCTTCAAATCAAATCATCAGAATACTTGACCAAATCGGAAATGATATAGCTGTATTATTCAATACTAAATACTTGGGTAAGGTTACTAATAATAAAGCTGGAAGAATTGCATTCTGGAATGATATAGTGACTTACAACAATCAATTACAAGGTCTTGGAGTTATTGAAAATTTCAATGCAAAAGATGTAGTAGTTGAAGCTGGTTTGGATAAAAAATCAGTTACAGTAACTAATCCAATCCAAGCAGTGGTGGCGATGGAGAAGCTCTATATGACGGTGATAGTAAAATAAGGAGGTAAAGATATATGTTTATGAATGGAAAAGATGCAATAAGTGGATCTCTCGCGGATTGTTATGTAACAATCGAGGGCAATCGGTATCATATGCTTCAGGCAATAAATTTAGAAGCGAGTGTTGAAAAAAATAAAGTTGAAGTACCAGTACTAGGTAAAACAGGAAAAGCAAATAAAGCAACAGGCTGGTCTGGTTCAGGTTCAATGACACTTCATTATAATACTTCAATTTTTAGACAATTGTTATACAGATACATGAAAACTGGTGAAGATATTTATTTTGATATACAAATATCTAATTCTGATGTAACATCAGTTGCAGGAACCCAAACTACAATTTTAAAAAATTGTAACTTGGACGGTGGGATTTTAGCTAAGTTCGATGCTGATGCAGATTATTTAGATGAAGAAGTTAGCTTTACATTCGACGATATAGAAATCCCAGAAGAATTTGTTAATTTACCGGGTATGACTGAGTAAAATATATGCAAATAAAAGGATAAGTTAAAAATACTTATCCTTTTTTAATGTTATAAAAATTTGAAATAAAAATATTTAATTATATATAAATTTATTTTTTTTTGGAGGAATAAAAAATGTCTGTAAAAGCGTTTTTAAAACAAAATGTTAAACAACAAGAAAATGTAAAAGTTGCAATTAGTGACAGATTTGTTGGTGAAGATGGTAAAGCAATTGAATGGGAAATAAAAGCAATAACTGCTGGTGAAAATGAAGCTTTAATGAGAGATAGTACAATTAAAGTCCCAGTGACTGGTAAAAGAGGTCAATATACAAACGAAGTTGATGGTAATAAATACAATGCAAAACTTATAGCTGCTTGTACTGTATATCCAAATTTAAATGATGAAGAACTTCAAAAAAGTTATGCTGTAATGGGTGCAGAAGCTTTAATTAAAGCAATGCTTTTACCCGGTGAAAGTGTTAAATTACTTGAAGAAATAACTAAAATAAATAAATTTGGTGAAGATATCAATGAATTAACTAATGAAGTAAAAAACTAATTATGTCTGATTCGGATTTTAGCTATGCTTATTATTGTTTTCACAAAATAAAAATGCTCCCCAGTCAATATGCCGAATTAGACATATACGAAAAAGCTATGATTATTGCTTTTATTAATAAAAAACTAGAAGACGAAAAAGAAGCAGAAAGAAAAGCTAAAAGTAAAAGAAAATAAGAAAATAGGGATAAAATGTATTTATCCCTTTATTTTTAATATAACTGAGGTGTATTCATCACAGAAAGGGGAGGTGCAAAAAATGACTGGTATAAAAACGATGTTTGAATTGCAAGATAAGATGTCCGGACCGCTTAAAAACATTATTAAATTACAAAATACAATGATCCAAAATTTTGAGCGTATGCAATCTTCAAATCTTACTAAACTTGAAAATACTTTTACGAGTATTGAAACAAAAATAAATAATGCCGCAAATGCCCAAAATCGTTTAAATGATGCAATAAACAGAGCAAATAGATTAAATAGTACAGGCGGAGATGTCCAAGTAAGTGGTGGAAGTTCTGGGATAAGTACAGCTGCACAATTAATGACTGCAAGTTCTTTAAGTTCAACTTCTAGTTCTTTAAGTTCAACTACAGGAATATTTGATAGTGAAATGGCTGGTGCTATTGGAAAAGTTAATGAATATAAAACACAATTACAAGGACTTGATAATATAATTAATGACATACAAAAAGAAAATTTGAAAATGGCAGAATCAATGCAAGATTTATCGGACAAATTTAAAGTATGCGGTGTGAGTGTCGATGACATAAATATTGCTTTTAAAGACTTTGGGAGAACATTTGAAAATAATATGAATAAACAAAATGAAGCGATAAATACACAAAAACAAGTTAGAGCTTCTTATCGTGAAACCATAGCTACAATTAATAATGTAAAAAATGCCACTGATAAAACTACACAATCATTTGAAAAACAGAAAAAAACAACTAAAGGATTGTCAGGTTCATTAAAAAGTTTGGTAGGAACTTATTTAACTTTTCAAGGTTTAAAATCAATGTTAACCAATACAACTATGAAAGCGATGCAGGAACAACAAAACCAACAATTACTTGGAACAATGATGGGTAAAGAATCCATTCAATATTATAAAGACTTGAAAAAGTATGCACTTGAATCTGGACAAAATATTAATGATTTAGCTCAGGCAACAAGAAAATACATTGGGTTAACTCGAAATTCAAAACAATTAATGGACTTTAATAAAATTGCACAAAAAATGGCAATAATGGACCCTGAGCAGGGAACAACAGGTGCAGCATATGCAATAAATGAAGCCATCGGAGGCTCTTATACTTCCCTCAAACAAAGGTTTGAACTTAGTAATAGAGATATTGAACCCATTAAGAAAGCCGTCGCCGCGGGAAATACACAAGGTATAATCGATGGTTTTAATAAAGCATTAGCTGGAAAGGGTATTACTGACGCTGTAGTTGAATCATTCAATCAAACTCCACTAGCAAAATTTAATAAGATGTTAGCAACATTTAAAACAAAATTAACTGATGCCGGAAAAGCTTCAGTTAGTTTAATAACTCCGATTGTTGAAAAATGGACTAAATTCTTTAATAGTAATGAAGGACAAAAATTCTTTGACAACATTGCAAAAACTGTTTATTATACTGTAATGGTCATTGATTTATTGCTTGATAGTATCCGTAAAGTTGGAACTTTTGTTTCTAACAATTGGGGAATAATCAGTGGAGTTATTTTAACTATTGCTTCAGCGATGTTAATTTATAAAACAGCAACATTAGCCGCTGCTGCTGCTCAAGCTATTCAAACTGCTGCTCAATGGGCATTAAATACTGCATTATATGCTTGTCCACTTGTATGGATTATAGGATTAATATTATTATTAATTGCAGTAACAATTGGAATTTGTGTTGCTTTGGCAAAATGGCAAGATAGTACAATAAGCACTGGTGGTGCTGTATTGGCTTTCTTAATGTTTTTTGTTGCTGTATTCTATAATATATTTGCGGCTGCTTTAAATATTGTAATTGATGTATTTGATTTAATCTGGAATGTAATAGCAACATTCATTGAATTTTTTGCAAATGTATGGACTGATCCAATTGATTCAATTAAAAAATTATTCTTAGATTTAGCTGTTACAGTTCTTGACATTTTTGGAATGATATCAAATGTTATTGACACTATATTTGGAGTAAATTTAAGTAGTAATATTAATCGATGGAAAGATGATATTACATTTATGAAAAAAAAATTGACAGATTCTGATGATATAGTTATTCAACGTGATATTTTAAATAATTATAAATTAAATAGAATGGGTTATGAAGATGCAATGACATGGGGTTATGAAAAAGGTTCAGGATTTGATAATTTTGATATAAACTCATTAATGCCTAAAATGCCTAATATGCCAGAGATAACAAATATGGACAAAAATATTGAAGATATAGCTGGCGATATTTCAGCAACATCAGAAGATTTAAAATACTTAGTTGATATGGCTGAACGTGATGCAATTAATAGATTTACTACAGCAGAAATTAAAATTGACATGAAAAATGAGAATGTGATTAACAACAAAATGGACTTAGACGGAGTGGTTCGACATCTTACAGAAAAAGTTGAAGAAGCTTTGATAACCACAACAGAAGCATATAACACTTAAGAGGGAGTAAAATCCCTCTTAAAATAAATAAGAGGTGATATAATGTATAAATTTTATATAGGGGAAATGTTATTACCTATTACTCCAAGTAATGTTGAATTGAATATACAAAATAATAACACTACAGTGAATCTTATTAATGATGGTGATATAAATATATTAAAGAATCCCGGATTAACTGAAATTGAATTTGAATTTATACTTCCAGCAAAACGTTATCATTTTGCTCAATATCCAAACAATCATTTTATTCATGTAAGATACTATCTAGGATATCTTGAAAGTTTAAAATTGTATAAAAAACCTTTTAGTTTTAAAATAATCAGGGATATATATAATGGTGAACTGTTTGATACAAACATGGATTGTACGATTGAAGAATATTCAATCATAGAAGATGCTGAGGAACTAGGATTCGATGTAAAAGTACAAATAAAACTTAAACAATATAAAACATATGGGACAAAAGTTTTTAATGTAAATCAAACTTCTACACCTTCTACACCAACAAGTGTACCAACAAGCGTACCAACAAGTGCAACAGGAATTCCAGTTACTGAAACAAACAAAAGAGCAACTAAAGACCCAGCAACAACTTATACTGTAAAAGCTGGCGATACTTTATATGCAATTTGCAAACGTGAACTAGGTGATGGCAATAAATATAAAGAAATTGCAGAGTTAAACAATATAAAAAATCCAAACTTAATTCAAGTAGGACAAGTTATCAGATTAGTAAAAAAAGCTGACGTTAAGAAAAACACTACACCAAAGTTTGAACCATCGAAACCACCCTACGAAACTATCGGAGCAGGTGCAGTAAGTTCTACACATGTTAGTTCTTCTGGTAGAACACATGGTGGCGGTGGAGGTGCATTCTAATGCCTTCAGTTGAATTATTAATACAAAATGGTAATAACTTATATCAACCCATCATTGTTGATGAAATTATCTTAGAACAAGAAATAAATACATGTTCGACTTTAACTTTTAAAGTTTTAAAAGATGATATTATCAATTTTCAGGAGGGTAATGCAGTTCGTTTAAAAGTTGATGATGTAAACATGTTTTTTGGGTTTGTATTTACTAAAGTTCGTAATAAAGAACAAATTATAACTGTAAAATGTTATGATCAATTAAGATATCTTAAGAACAAAGATACAATTATATATTCAAATAAAACTACGCCTGAGTTAATAAGAATGATTTCAGATAATTATAAATTACAAACTGGATTGCTTGAAAATACTAACTATTCAATTACAAGAGTTGAGGATAATAAAACATTATTGGATATGATAGTAAATAGTTTGAATGATACTTTAATGCACACAAAAAAGAAGTATATACTATTCGATGATTTTGGTAAGCTTACTTTAAAGAATATCGAGAATATGAAATTGCCCTTAATCATTACAGGTGATAACACTGAAGATTTTGAATATGCGACTTCAATTGATTCAAACACTTATAATAAAGTAAAACTTGTTTATGAGGATAAAGAAACTAAAAAAAGAGAAGTATATATTGCTCAGAATACTGCATCTCAAAATGAATGGGGTGTTTTACAATATTATGAAGAGGTTGATTCAACTAAAAACATAATATCAAAAGCAAATACTTTACTTGATTTATATAATTCTAAGACGAGAACATTAAATATTCAAAGTTATATAGGTGACCCAAGAATAAAAGCGGGAAGTGTTTTAGTAGTATATATTCCTAATATTGGCGATATAAGCATATCAAATTTAATGGTTTGCAAAACGGTAACACATAAAATAACTACTGATTTGCATTTAATTGACATCGGATTAATTGGTAATTATATTTTTGGGGAGTGATAATATGGAACTATTAAATTTAATAAAAAAAGCTGCCGTCTCCGCTGTAGAAGCCTCAAATCCAACATCTATTACGTATGGTAAGGTAATATCAATCGCCCCTTTAAGTATTCAAATAGACCAAAAATTAATCCTTCCAGAAGTTTTTTTAATTGTCCCTGAATATTTAACTGAGAAAAAAATAACTATAAGTGAACCTGAGTATTCAGGTGGCGGTGGGATTAATATCATACAAAAAGAATATGTAATCCGAGAAGCCTTAAAGGTTAATGATAATGTAATTTTAATAAAATGTAATGGAGGACAGAAATATATTGTCTTAGACCGTTTCTAAACTAATATTTATTTCAGCTCCAAATATATTTAATAAAAGAGGTGATTTTAATGCTACCTAACACTTCAAATATAACCAACGATGAAATAGTTATTGTTGAACAACCTTCTTACACATACAAACAATTAGAACAAGTAATTCAAGGTCATGTTGATAATATTGAAGCTGTAAAACAATCAATAAAAAAAATACTAAACACTGAACGTTATGAACATGTAATTTATGACTGGAACTATGGCATAGAATTAAGTGACCTCATTGGAAAAGAAAAGTTATATGTTTGCAGTGAACTTAAAACAAGAATCGAAGAAGCTTTATTACAAGATGATCGAATAATTTCTGTATCAAATTTTGTGTTTNATAGTAANAAAACAAATGTAACTATTAAATTCTTAGTAACAACTGTCTATGGTGACTTGAATGAAAATTTGGGGGTAATAATTTAAAATAGTTAAAATTTACAATAAAAAAGTATTAAATATTCCTAAAAGAAAAAGTTTAGGAGTGTATTTTTTTATGACAATAGGAATTTACAAAATAGAAAATAAAGTGAATGGTAAAGTATATATAGGTAAAAGTGAAGTTAGTATAGAAGAAAGATGGAAAACACATATTAGAAAATTAAGAAATGATAATCATAGATGTTCTAATGGTAAAAGAGATAAACTTCAGAATGCTTGGAACAAATATGGTGAAGAAAACTTCATTTTCGAGGTAATTAAAAAATGTTTACCTGAAGAATGCAATAAACAAGAAATAAAACATATAGCTAAATACAATTCATTAGAAAATGGTTATAATCAAACTAAAGGTGGTGACGGTGTTTCTGGATATAAATGGTCTGAAAAACAAAGACAACAAATTAGTGAAAATACTAAAAAAGCATTTCAAAAACCAGAAGTAAAAAAAAGACATTCTAATTCAATGAAAGGTAATACAAATACTTTAGGATATCATCCAACTAAAGAAACTAGAAAAAAAATATCTGAAAAACTCAAAGGAGAAAAACATCCAAGATATATTCAACGTACACCTGAAATGTATGAAGATGTAAAAAATGGAATAAGACGTAAAGATTTTTTAAAAAAATATAATGTTAGTGGGAAAATTTGGAATTCAATTAAAAAAGAACTAAAAAAGAGGGAAGTTATTTAAACTCCCTTTTTTTTATGTTTATTATAAAAATGTGCAAAAAATATATTTTATATTAAAATATGAGTTTTTAAGGAGGTAATGATTTTGAGTTTTGAAGAGATATTACAAAGAATGCTAAACAGAATTCCAAATACATTTGATAAACGCCAAGGTTCTATTATATATGATAGTCTAGCCCCCGCTGCATTTGAATTAGCACAAATGTATATAGCATATGAAGGCATAATGCTTGAAACATTTGCTGATACAGCATCAAGAGAATATTTAATTAAAAGAGCAGCTGAAAGAGGTATTACACCTTACCCAGCCACTAAAGCTATTTTAAAAGGTATATTCAATATAAACGTCCCAATAGGTTCAAGATTTTTTAAAGACACATTATATTTTACTGTAACTGAAAAAATAAGCGATTATAATTTCAAACTTGAATGTGAGACAGCTGGAACAATTGGTAATACAATGCTTGGTAATATAATCCCAGTTGAATATATAACTGGATTAAACAGTGCAGAATTAACTGAAATATTAATACCAGCAAGTGATGAAGAAACGACTGAAGATTTAAGATATAGATATTTTAATTCATTCGATAGCATCGCGTATGGCGGAAATGTTGCTGACTACAAGACAAAAGTAAATATACTACCGGGCGTAGGTGGAGTAAAAGTATATCCAACTTGGAATGGTGGCGGAACAGTAAAACTTGTAATAATTAATAGTGCATTCGAAGTTCCAAGTTCAACTTTAATTGATGAAGTTCAAAATACCATTGACCCAGTAAGTAATCAGGGACAAGGCTTAGGAATAGCACCAATTGGACACACAGTAACTGTTGAAGGTGTTACTGCTGAAACTTTAAATATACAATTTACTTTAACTTTTGCAACGGGATGGACTTGGTTAGATGTAAAACCCTATGTTGAGGGTGCAATTGATAATTTATTTTTAAATTTAAATGCAACATGGCAGAATGAAACAAACATAATTGTACGTATAAGTGCAATTGAACAAACTATATTAGCTTGTCCAGGCGTGATTGATATCACAAATACTTTAATAAATAATGATGCATTAAATGTTGAAATTGACACAAACAAAATTCCAGTGCGTGGGGTGGTATTAAATGTTTAATAAAAATGTTGATATATTAACTTACTTACCCCAAATAATGCAACAACTTGAACAATTTAAACAAATAGCAAATGCTGAAAACCCAGAAATAAATGCACTATGGGCTGCAATTGAAGATTTATTAAATAATCAATTTGTTGTCAGTGCAAATGAAGATGGGATAGCTAAATATGAAACTTTATTAGATATCCAACCAAAAGCAACTGACGAATTAGAAGTGAGAAGATTTAGAGTTCTTGGACGTATTACAGAAAGTATACCCTACACTTACAATGCATTAAAAGCACAACTTAATAATTTATGTGGGAATGATGGCTATACAATTAATTTAAATAATGAAACATATACATTAATTGTTAAAGTAGCATTAACTAGTAAAAAACAATATGATGAAGTTGATGCTTTATTAAAACGTACAGTTCCAGCAAATATTGTCATAGATTTGGATTTATTATATAACTCATATGAAGTTCTTAATAATTATACTTATTCACACTTAGAAACATTCACATATGAAGATTTGAGAAGCTCAGTATTATCTTAATTTGGGAGGGAAAATAAATGGCAATAAATAAAACTACAAATTACAATTTGAATAAACCAACCGGTGATGAATTCTTTAATGTATCACATCAAAATGATAATATGGATTTGATTGATAGTGCATTAAATACTAAGCTAGATAAAACTGTTTATACTGCAAGTGATGTATTAACTAAAATAAAAACTGTTGATGGGACAGGTTCAGGATTGGATGCAGATAAACTCGATGGATTAGAAGCAACTGAATTTGCAACCGCTGCTCAGGGAACAAAAGCTGATAATGCTTTACCAGCAAGTTCTTACAC
>JGI24711J26586_10001428_pt1 | contig 18266 bp, 13 predicted proteins | sample BioPla3DNA1_FD_26586 | JGI IMG/M metagenome (IMG submission 26586)
ATGCCCAATATTTATTGCTTATTTTTTTTACTTCCAAACTCAATAAATCATATGTATTTATGCATATTATATAATAATAATGCAATTATTCTTTTCTTCACTTTGTAAATTATACAAATATCATATTGAATTTTTTGTATTTATGTGCTAAAATGCACTTTAACTAAACAAATATGTAAAAATTTAATGCACTATTTACGTGTAATTCAGAAAGGAGCAAGTTCGTGGGTGAGCGTCTGTCCGCTTTTCGATTTACCGTAACATTATGTATATTCCTTATTGTAGCATGCTTTCCGTGTTTGACCGCGTTCGGCTCGGATCTCACGGATACGGCTGCCAACTATGAAAAAATATTGGACAGTTCCTATTCAAATGTACCTGATTATAAAAAATATATGCAGCGTTTAGGCGAAAAACCAAAACCGGATACCGAATATGTAATAGAAGCTGAACAATATATTCGGGTTCATGGAATGAATGTAAAAAAATATACCGATTTTGAGGGCATGGAAGGCGTTTCGATTTATACGGGAGAACAGGGGTTCATCGAGTATGAAGTAAATATTCGGCAGGAAGGCCTTTATAGTCTTTCCGTTTTATATTATCCGGTTGAAGGGAAAAACGCCTCGATCCAGCGTTCTGTTTTTATCGACGGAGACTTGCCGTACAAGCAGCTTGGTCTTGTGGAATTTTCAAGGATTTGGGTAAATGCCGACAATGAATGGGAAACGGACAACCGCGGAAACGACTTGAAACCGCGGCAAATTGAAGCTCCTATGTGGATTAAGAGCTATTGTTACGACAGTGAGGGTTATGAAACCGAAAAACTTTGCATTTATTTGGATAAAGGAGTGCATACGATAACCTTTTATTCATTAAGGGAACCTATGATCATAAGGCGTGTTTTCCTTGACAATCCCGAACAAACAAAACAATACCGGGAAGTAAAAGCCGAATATGATTCAATGGGTGCGTCAGATACTGAGAATCAATTAATTACAATACATGCTGAAAAAGCCGACAGAAAATCTTCACAGATGCTTTATCCTTCACAGGACAAGTCATCCCCCGCCGTCTTTCCTTACAGTGTGAAGGAACTTAAAAACAACACGATTGGAAGCAATAATAACTGGCGTATAATCGGACAGTGGATTGAATGGGACTTTTTTGTTGAAAAAAGCGGCTACTATTACATAACGTTTCATCAAAGACAAAACTTTGTTAGAGGAATTTACACTTCAAGAAAAATCATGATTGACGGCGATGTCCCTTTTAAGGAAGTAAGCGCATATGGTTTTCCATACAAAAGCCGGTGGCACCTGGCGACACTGCAGGATTCGAAGGGAGACAAGTACCGGTTCTATCTGGAAGAAGGAAAGCATACGCTGCGAATGGAGGTAGTTCTCGGGGATTTTGCCGAAATCATTAATGATGTTCAGGATGCCGTTTTGAGTATTAATTCGGTTTACCGCAAGATAATACGTATTACCGGTGTTCAGCCGGATAAATACCGAGATTATCATATTGAAAAAAACATACCCGGCTTAACCGATGAATTGATTCCTATAAAAGAAAAACTTGAGGAAGCCGTTGTAAAGCTCCGAAATGTTGCGGGAACCGGAAGCGATCGTGAAGCGGCGCTTAACACAATGATCCGGCAGTTGAATTACCTTATAAAGGATGTTGAGCGTTTTCCGGTTATACTTCCGGCATTCAAGGTTGATATGAGCGCATTGGGCAACTGGATTACCTCGGTGATGGATCAGCCGCTTGCCCTTGATACAATATATATCCACTCGCCGAACGTTAATATACCGAAAACAAATGATTCGCTGTTGAGCAGAATATTCCATACAATAAAAACACTGTATTATTCATTTGTAATAGACTATAACGCCATCGGCAATATTGCTGACAGGAATGACACGGATACCATTACGGTCTGGATCGGACCTTCGCGCGATCAGGCAAGCAATGCCGTGTTGGTTGGTTCGGGCAGGGATCAGGCAAATGTCGTAAAGGCGCTGATCGATGAAAGGTTTACGCCGGAGACAGGTATTAATGTAAACCTTCAGCTTGTCGACATGTCAATGCTGCTTCAGGCCACATTGGCAGGACAGGGGCCGGATGTCGCAATCCAGGTTGCGAATGATTTGCCTATGAATTACGGTATGCGCAGTGCCGTCGTGGATCTTTCGGAATTTAAAGATCTTCCGGAGGTAAAAGCGGCATTCAGAAAAAGCGCGCTGGTCCCGTATGAATTTGGCGGACATACTTTTGCACTTCCTGAAACCGAAACGTGCCTTATGATGTTTTACAGAAAAGATATTCTTGATGAACTTGGTCTGGAAATACCCGTTACATGGGATGAAATGAAGGCGGCTTTCTCTGTTCTTGCGAAAAACCAGATGGACCTGGGGATGCTTCCGACGGAACAAGTCTTTGCAATGTTTCTGTATCAATACGGTGGAGAATATTATAACGAAGATGCGACCCGATCGGCCCTGGACAGTGATATTGCCATCCGTGCCTTTAAGGAATGCTGCGAATACTATACCGATTATAAGCTCGAAAGAGAAGCGCCCGTAGATCAGCGCTTCCGTACCGGAGAAGCTCCAATTGTCATCTCCGATTTTACTCTGTATAACCAGCTTCAGGTATCCGCTCCTGACATTAAAGGCTTATGGGGATTTGCAATGGTTCCGGGAACGGTACGTGATGACGGTACTATGGATCATTCTGTGTCAAGTACCGGAACTGCCGCAATTATAATGAACCAGACGAAAAACAGGAACGCTTCGTGGGAATTTCTGAAATGGTGGGTTTCAACCGATATTCAGTCACAATATGGGAATGAAATGGAAGCTGTTTTAGGCCCTTCCGCCCGCTATCCGGCGGCAAATATTGAAGCCTTCAACAAACTCCCATGGCCTACGCGCGATTTTAATACATTAATGAACCAGTTTGACTGGATTAAAGGAATTCCGCAGGTTCCCGGTGGTTATTTTTCATGGCGCAACGTGAATAACGCGTTTTACAGGGTTGTCATAGCGGAGAGCGAGCAGAGGAAACAGCAAATGCAGCCCAGGGAAGCATTAATGGAGTATGTAAGGTATATAAATGAAGAAATCACATTCAAGAGAAAGGAATTTGGTCTGCCTTTTGCAGAAAAATAATGGTGTGTTTTATGAGTAACGTAGCCGCAAATACAAGTAAAAAAAATGAGTGGTCTTTGAAATACAGAATTCGAAAGAACCGGGAGCTTTATTTTATGATAGCGCCGTATTTTACGCTGTTTTTTCTCTTTACGATTCTACCTGTTATCACATCAATGGTTCTCAGCTTCTCAACATTCAATGTGCTCGAACCCCCGGTTTTTACGGGATGGCCCAATTATATCCGGCTGTTTATCAATGACGACATATTTAAAATAGCGGTGCGGAATACACTGATACTTGCGGTTATCACCGGTCCGATAAGCTACCTGATGTGCCTTTTGTTTGCGTGGATTATTAATGAATTCAGACCGGGCGTAAGAGCCTTCCTGACATTGATTTTTTATGCGCCGTCCATTTCCGGAAATGCTTATTTGATTTGGAACCTGATATTAAGAGGAGACCGGTACGGATTATTAAATGGCTTGCTGCTGGAACTTAACTTAATAGACTCGGCTAAAATATGGCTGAAAACAGAAACTTATGTGTTGTTTTTTCTTATTATCGTTCAGTTGTGGTTAAGTCTTGGAACAGGGTTTCTTACCTTTATTGCAGGGCTTCAGACAATTGACAAAACACTGTACGAGGCGGGCGCAGTCGATGGAGTAAAAAACCGCTGGCAGGAGCTGTGGTATATTACACTGCCATGTATGAAGCCTCAGCTTATGTTTGGAGCAGTTATGCAAATCACACAATCTTTTGCGATATCCGATGTATCAATAAACCTTGCGGGGAATCCAAGTGTAAACTATGCGGGTGCTACAATTGTCACACATTTAATCGATTTGGGGTCTATCCGGTATGAAATGGGCTATTCATCGGCCATCGCGACAATTTTGTTCCTGCTTATGATCGCAACAAACAAATTGGCTCAAAAGGCTCTGAAAAAGGTGGGTACATAATGAAAAAAAATATAAAAAGATTTTTCAGAATAAAAAGAACAAGAAAAATCAACCGCTCTTTGGCCGGAAACATGTCGCTGTTTATTTTCATGGGAATATGCGGCCTGTTTATGGCGGCGCCCCTTGCGCTGATCATCAGCAATGCTTTTAAACCGCTTGATGAGCTGTTCAGATATCCGCCCCTTCTATTTCCGAGGAATCCCAGCTTTGATAATTTTTCTGATCTGGCCGTATTGATGTCAAATTCATGGGTGCCGCTGTCAAGATATATTTTAAATACCGTGATAATTGTCGGCGGAGGCACAATCGGGCATGTGATGCTTGCTTCATTAGCCGCATATCCGCTGGCAAAACGCGATTTCCCCGGAGCTAAGCTTCTTTTCAGTGTTGTTGTGCTGTCACTGATGTTCCATTGGCAGGTAACACAGATACCGAATTATCTGATCATTTCAAAACTTGGCATTAACAATACATATCTTGCCCTGATACTCCCCGCGTCCGCATTCGGGCTTGGTTTATATCTTATGAAACAGTTTATGGAACAGATTCCGGATTCTCTTCTTGAATCGGCTGTTTTGGATGGCGCGAGAGAATTTCAGATATATTGGTCAATTGTAATGCCTAACGTAAAACCGGCCTGGCTGACATTGGCGGTTCTGCAATTTCAACAAATGTGGGGTAACACCGGAAGTACATTTCTTCGTGACGAACAGTTAAAACCTCTGCAGTTTTCACTGCAGCAGATTGTAAGCAGCGGTCCGGCAAGACAGGGGGCGGCAGCAGTCGTAACATTGATAATTGCGGCTATTCCGATTACCTTTTTCATGCTGTGCCAGAGTAATATCATTGAAACTATGGCCACATCCGGAATGAAGGAATAGGAGGAAAGAATGAAACGTGCAAAACGGCTTATAACAGGAATAATATTTATAACTGTCATTTGTTCCGGCCCTGCTGCATTCGCCGTATCAAATATTCCTTATCATACCTATAATTATGATTATTGGCAGGATGTATACTATACCCCTGCCGCATACATACCGGACAAAAGCTATTCGGGAGATGATTTGAATGTCGGCCCGTTTAAAAACCCACAGGATATATTCGTCGCACACGACGGAAAGGTATATATCGCGGATACTGAAAACAACCGCATAATCATACTGGATGATACAATGAAAGTAGATAGAATTATTGAAACCTTTGACAATAACGGCACACTTGACTCTTTTCAGACGCCTTCCGGCCTTTTCGTAACGAATAAAAACGAGTTGTATATCGCAGATACGGGTAATTTCCGCATTGTGGCGCTTACACAGAACGGCAATCTTATGAAAATCATACAAAACCCAACTTCTGAGGTGCTCGATGCAGATTTCATATTCGCGCCGCTGAAAATAGCCGTTGATTATGCGGACAGAGTATATGCGGTTTCAAAAAACATGTTCCAGGGTATCATGGCTTTCGACTCAAATACGAACTTTACAGGTTTTATCGGAACAATAAAAGTTAACATCACCATTTACGAAAAAATATGGAGACGGCTTTCAACAAAGGCGCAGAGAAAAAGGCAGATACAGTTCATTCCCACCGAGTTTACAAACCTGGATATTGATCCCGACGGGTTTGTCTACGCGACGAATATCGATCCAAAAGGCGAGCAGTCTGTCAGAAGGCTTAATCCGAAGGGAGAGGACGTAATAAAAAAGAAGAAAGACGGTTATCTCAGCGGAGATATATACTGGCGCATCGGCAGTGATTACTCCGGCCCGTCAAGGATTGTCGATATTGTTTACCGCGGCAGCGGAATCTATTCCATTCTGGATATGAACCGGGGCCGGATTTTTACATATGATCACGAAAGCAACCTTCTTTACATATTCGGAGGTAAAGGAAGCCAGAAAGGGACCTTCAGGAACCCTGCGGCGATAGAGGTTAAGGATGACAAAATTCTTGTGCTGGATGCTCACCGCGGTGAAATTATGACATTTTCCGCGACAAGGTATGGAGAACTGATTAATAACGCAGTTTCCCTCAGATATGACGGAAACGAGGCTGCTGCCGTGCGGTTATGGGAACAGGTTTTGAAACTGGACTCAAACTTCGAGCTTGCCTATTCGGGTATCGGAAAATCACACCTTGCTTCCGGCGAAAATAAAAAAGCTATGGAATATTTCAAGCTGGCAATGGACCGCGAGTATTATTCCATTGCATACAAGCGGTACAGGGACGATATTTTGAAAGATAATCTTAGTTATGTGTTAACCACTGTTCTTGTTCTTGCCGCTGCTTTTTTAACTCGGAATGCCATAAAAAAATCCGGAAAGAAAGGAGCAAACGGCGTTGCTAAATAAGGAAAAGCTGTTATATCCATTTTATATAATCTCCCACCCTTTTGACGGTTTTTATGAAATAAGGCATAGAAACAAAGGAAGCGTGGCTGTCTCATTAATAATAGTATTTCTTTTTGGTCTGTCTTTTTCAATAACCCGAAGGTATGCGGGATTTGTCGTAAATCGCATTAATCCCAGATCAGTGAACAGTATCGCGGAGATTTTCAGCGTTATGCTTGCCGTACTCTTGTTTTCCGCGGCGAATTGGTCAATTACATGCCTTATGGAAGGTGAGGGAAGGTTCAGGGATATAATCACGGTTGCTGGATACTCAATGCTGCCGATGGCCTTAACATTTATTCCGACAACAATTCTCTCATGGTTTATCGCAGCAGATGAGGAGAACTTGTATTACCTCATTAACGGCGTTTCCATCATGCTGTTTGTTTTCCTGCTTGTAATAGGGATTATGACGATACACGGTTTCGGCTTTGGAAAAACGCTTATTACGCTGTTTTTAACCTTTGTATCGATAATACTTATCATATTTGTTGTCCTGCTGCTGTTTTATCTTGTAAACCAGGTATATTTGTTCCTCGAAAGCCTGTACACCGAATTGATAATGAGAGTATAGGAGGAGCGGCATTGTGAGAAAAAAACCGGTAACACGTTTAATAATTACTTTGGCAATAGTATTCTGCTTGGCAGCCTATGCCGCCTATCTGTGTATAAATTACTATTTTTACAATGAATATGCCGAATGCCTTGCCGAATACGGGTATGAAAGCGGAAGCGCATTTACGCCGCTGGAAGACAGCGAAAAATCAATACCGAAAATGGTGCTTGCCGCCGAGAATGATATCCTTAAACTCTATACTAACACAAAAACCACAGAGGTAGCTGTTTATGACAAGCGTTCCGGTGAAATTACGTACTCTAATCCACCTGACCGGGATAAAGACACAATCGCTTCAGGAAGAAACAAGATAGCGTTAAATTCCCAGTTTATGGTCAGTTACTATGACAAAACAATGACTGAAGCAACGATGTATAATTATGATTTCAGTGTGGAAAGAGAACAGTATGAAATTGAGAAGCTGGAAAACGGAATACGCTATATTTACTTCCTGGGAGACCTAACCAGTCCTACAGGTATTGTCCCCCCCATTATTAACAAGGAACGCCTTGAACAGATGGTTCTTTCAAAACTTGATGAGAAAGACGCGAGGTCAATCCGGAACAATTACATGGAATCGAAGGATCATCCCGGCTTTTTGGAGCTTACCGCCGGCATTATCGTCAGTAAGGTTGGATTGCAGAAGATGAACAAATTGTTTGAACAAGCCGGATATACAACGGAAGATTTTGATTTTGACGCCGCTTTGGCCTCGGGCGGTGAGGTCCAGGAGCGAACCACGTTTACAATCCCTTTGGAATACCGGCTTATAGACGATCGACTTGAAGTGACGATACCTACTAAAGAAATTATTGAAACCGGCAGCGGAAAAATCTGCGGCATTTCCCTTCTCAGCTTTTTTGGTGCGGGCGGCACCGATGAAGAAGGATATATTCTCGTTCCAAATGGTTCGGGTTCATTAATTTACTTTAACAACGGCAAAAAAACAGAAAGATATAACCAGTATATATATGGTATTGATGAAACCGTCCGATCTTTCACGGTTGTGGAAGAAACAGTAAAGGCAAGAATGCCTGTGTTCGGTATTAAAAAGGAGAAAAGCGCGGTATTTTGTGAAATAACCAACGGGGATACGTTAGCTAATATACTTGCAAATGTTTCAGGCAATTTGAACAGTTACAACTATGTATATCCATACTTTACGCTTAGAGGCTCCGAAAAAGTGTCAATGTTTGGTGTTGAGGGCATAAACGCGGATGTTCCGGTACTTGAAAAGAATTTATACAAACTGGATCTGAAAATAAACTATTATTTCCTTGATCAAGAGAACGCAAACTATTCCGGAATGGCTAATTATTATAGAAATAAACTGATTGACAACGGAATACTTTCCCCTAAAAAAGATGCCGGTTCAATACCTTTTTATCTTGACGTTTTAGGCGGCGTAAAACGCCGTGAAAGCTTTTTAGGAGTGCCATATATGGGCGTATATCCAATGACAAAGTTTAATGAAGCCCAGCTTATCGTAAATGAATTTCAAAAAAACAATATCAGGGATATAAGGGTAAATTATTTGGGCTGGTTCAACGGCGGATATTACCATGATGTAGCAAAAACAGTAAAAGTGGATCGAGTTCTCGGCGGCAGGAAAGGTTTAGGAAGGTTAAATGAATTATTATCGGAATCCGGCGGCCGGCTTTACGGTGATGTTGCTTTTCAGAGCATATCGTTTGAATCGGGCAATTTTAACTGGAGGCTCGAGAGTGCCCGATATTATTCCGGTTTCGTCGTTGCATACGGACGAACAAACCCCGCTACATTAAGAACCAGCGGCATGGGCTATATTGAAGTGCTCCACGATGTGCTTTCACCTAAATACCTCGTGCGGCATATCGACAAGTTTCTTAACACATTTGAAAAGATCAACATTGATAACCTATCGCTCAGAGATCTCGGTGATATAATTTCATCGGATAAACACAGAACGAATATCATAAACAGACAGGAAGCAAAACAAATAATCACACACCAGTTGGGAAAGCTTAACGCAAACTGCGAGAATTTGATGATAAACGGAGGCAATGCGTATACCTGGGCATACGCTTCCGACCTTATCGGAATTCCGGACGGGCATAATCCTTATCATATCGTAGATGAAGAAATACCGTTTTATCAAATGGTTATTCACGGCTGTATAGATTATACTTCCAGACCCATAAATTTAAGCGGAATATATGACAAACAGGACATTTTGTTAAAAATACTTGAGTACGGCGTCGCTCCCCGCTTTACTCTTTCATACCGCGATTCCAGTGAAATAAAATATACCGGCCTTAATATTCTCTACTCAACCCATTACGAAACATGGCTTCAGGATGCGGTAGAAATATATCATAAGGCAAATGAAGTATTAAAACATGTCGCAGGAAGCACAATAACCAGACATTTCATTTTGGACAGCGGAGTCAGAAAAATAGTTTATGATAACGGCTGTGTCATATATATCAATAGAAACAGCATACCAAAGAATATCGGAAACATAACGATACCGGCAAATGGCTACGCACTTGAGGGGGTGTGAAAATGAAAATAAAGAAGCTTACATTAAGACAGAAAAAGGCAGTTTCGGGACTTTTGTTTATTGCGCCGTGGCTTGTTGGATTTCTCGTGTATTACGTTAACAGTATTTTTCTTTCCATAAAGTTTTCATTAAGCAAAATTGACATAGCGGAATCAGGAGGCTACAGCGCAACCTATATTGGCCTTCGGAATTTTAAATATGCGCTTTTTGAACATGCGGACTTTAACCAGATTTTTGTCGATTCACTCGTAGACATACTGATAGATGTCCCATTTATTATTTTCTTCAGCCTGTTTATCGCAATTCTTTTGAATACGAGGTTCAAAGGCCGAAGCCTTGTACGTCTTATCTTTTTCATACCCATTTTGCTGGGATCGGGCGCGATCGCCGAAGCGCTTGACCTTGCAACACAAAATATCCAGGGCGGCGCAAGCGCAATGTTTTCCGACTTCACCCCGCCGTCCGGCGTGAATGTTGATTATATTTTAGGAGTATTTCTTGATCTGGGACTGCCGTTGGGTCTTGTTGATTATATTGTCGATTTGGTTTCACGCATATATGAAATTGTAAGGGCGTCAAGCGTGCAGATAATCATATTTATTGCCGCCTTGCAATCTATTTCACCCGAGCTGTACGAGGTGTCAAAAATTGAAGGCGCAACAGCGTATGAAACCTTCTGGAAAATTACGTTTCCCATGGTTACACCACTGATACTGACAAATGTTGTTTATACAATAATAGATAAATACGTTACGAGTGAAGTTGTAAATACGGCCTATGATACGGCGTTTACAACGTATAACTATGGGCTCAGTTCTGCAATGAGTGTTTTAAGCACGATAGTTATGTGCCTGATATTGACTGTTGTTTGTGTGCTTATATCAAAGAAAACCTTTTACTATAACTGACCGCTGGTACCTGCCGGCTGCATGATGTGAGGCGAAGCACCGCTGTAAAGGAGTATGAAAAGATGAAAATTGGAATCATTGACCTGATAAAATTTAAAACAATGGAAAAAGATGTTTTGCAAAACTATATCTCAAAATTTGTGAACCGGTTAAAATCATTCCTTTTATCCATTTTTAAGTTTGTTATCATTACAGGGATTTCGTTCGTTATTCTTGGCCCGGTTATCAGTATTTTCAGCAACTCATTTTTTTCATCGACAGATGTATATAACCCATCGGTCTTCTTGATACCCTTGGACCCGACTATTGATACTTACCGCCTTGCTTTTATGCGGTTGGATTACTGGAATACACTTTTTAACTCTTTTATTTACATAGCTATAATTACACTCTTGCAGATTCTCATTACATCAATGGCCGGATATGGGTTTGCCAGGTTCGAGTTTCCGTTCAAAAACCTTTTATTCGGCTGTGTCGTAGTAACTATAGTGCTTCCCGCGTATACAATAATGATTCCGTTGTATCAGCATTTCAGAAACTGGGATGTGCTGTATATATTCCGGATTTTCACAGGTGAAAAGCTGAATCTGCTTCAAAGCACAAAACCTATGTACCTGATGACACTGTTTGGGTCGGGACTCAGATCGGGATTGTATATTTACATCTTCAGGCAGTTTTTTAGAGGACTCCCGAAGGAAATCGAGGAAGCCGCGCTTATTGACGGAGCAAACACGTGGTACACATATTTCAGGATTATGCTCGTTAACGCGATCCCATCCGTTCTGACGGTAACCGTGTTTTCTATGGTATGGCAGTATAACGATATGTTTTATTCACGGTTGTTTTCAATACCTTCCAGTCATAATATCACTTTCCGCTTATCAACGATTCAGGCAACCATTGCATTTGTTGACCAGGTAAAAGATCCGCTTGTCTCTCAGCTATATGTATACGCCGGTGTTATTCTTGTCCTTTTGCCAATTTTAATAATGTATCTGTTCCTTCAGAGGTATTTTATGGAGGGATTGGAACGAAGCGGAATAGTAGGGTAGCGCCGTCCATCCCCCATTTATAATAATACAATTAATGAAAGGAGATGCTTAAAAATGAAAAGACTTAACAAAAAAATCATAACATTGTGTCTTGTAATGGTTATCGCTTCACTGCTTACTGCTTGTGTTGGTACAGGAGTTTCCGCACCGGAACCGACTCCCGCGCCAACCGCCGCCCCCGAACCCACAAAAGCCTCTGACCCTACAAAGGCTCCCACACCCACGCCGGTGCCGGAAAGATACCCTGCTTTTGACTTTGGAGGCAGGACAATAAAGGTCGGCATATGGTGGGACTATTACTATACCAGCATCCATACCAGCATTAATGACGACCCCGGACTTTCCAACGCAGAAACCGCACAGATGAAACTTGACAATGTAAGAAGGATAGAGGACAAATACAACTGCAGAATTGAATACATCAACCTGGGCTGGACTCCAATTATCGAAAGCATAAATACATCTATCGCTGCCGGATCACCTGAATGTGATATCTACCTTACCGATCTGCAGTTCGGTATTCCGGCGGCATTAAACGGGTTGGCGCAGGACCTAAAAAAGATTGCCCATCCGAACAGCGATCTTTTCGGTGAACAGATTGTGCTAAAGCCATTGGAAGCCCTTGGGGCTACATATTTTTTCCAGGAACAGGGGCTGCCTCAAACCGGCATTTTCCTTGGATATAACGCGACAATGATTGAAGATTTAGGTCTTGAAGACCCACAGGAACTATACAATAAGGGACAATGGACATGGGAAAAATTTGCCGAATACGCAAAAGCGGGAACAAGAGATACTGATAATGACGGAAGTATCGATGTATATGGCTACGGCGGCGTATTTACCGATTTCGTAAACGGCATTGTTATGAACAATGGGGGTTCTATCGCCGGTTCAGCAACCGAGGGTTTAAGTTCAAAGCCAGTTGTGGAGGCTCTTGAATTTATAAACCGCTTATATAACATAGATATATCAGCCAGGCCGTGGAACGCGGATGATTGGAATGATAACCTGCTTGCATGGTCGGACGGCAAGGTTATGTTCTGGACAGGACAGGCATGGCTGAACAAACAGGAAATTGACGCGGCCGCCAATGAAGGCGGAACGCTTCCGTTTGACTTTCACATAGTTCCATATCCGGTTGGGCCGAGCGGAGACGGCACTATTTACAGCCCTGTTGCGGGTAACTGGTATATTGTTCCCGTAGGCGTAAAAGAACCGGAAAAGGTACTGCAGATTTTTGAAGAATTTCATAACTGGCACGCCGGAGCGACAGAATACAGAGACGATCCGACATGGTTCGAAAGTTGCTTTACCACAATGGAAGATGTTGAACTTGCATACAAATGCGGTACAAATCTAAAAATGGATTTGTGGACTTCAATGTCGGATAGCTTTGATTTTGGCGGAGCAATATGGTGGCCGATAGTTGTTGATAAGACCTCAACAGTAGCTCAAGCCGTGGAAGCTGCCAAACCGGTACTGCAGGATGCACTGGACGCCCTGTTTGGAAACTGACGCTGCGCGTAGTCAATTATACATATTATCGTTTTGTTAAACCTCATGCAGCGTTAATTGTTTTGTAACCGATTAATTTATTCCTGTGGAAAAACGTCTTGCAGTGTCACAATTTTGTGATGCTGTAAGACGACGTCCCGGGATATTTATAGGGGAAAAAACTGAAATTGAAAGGGTAATAAGCAAACACTGCCGCCAATTATTTAAACTGCTCTAAAGGAGGCGGATTACCATGAAAAAGTGTATTTTGTTTTTCATCTGTATTATGCTATTGCCTGTATTTTTGCTATCCGCTTGCACATATGCAGGAGAAAAATCTTATTCAAATAACATGTCAAATGATAGAAGCGATCCAAAGATATCAGAAACTCAATCAGATCCGATTGTGCGTGATATGGAATATACAGAGGAACAAAAAACAACTGAAGTGATTGATAAAAAACCTCATATTGAAATTCTGATTGAAGCCGAAGACGCCGAATTATCGGGAGGCGCGAGAGTCGAGAAAAAAAAGGCNGGCTTCAGCGGAACGGGGTATGTTACAGGTATTGAAACACCTTCCGATACTGTTTCTTTTGTTGTTCAAATACCTGTAAGCGGAGCTTATGACCTGAATTTTATAAGCGCAAGCTATTCAGGATATAAAGAGAACAATATTTTGCTAGACGGACAGTTTATAGGGACCGCGGAAATTGAAACAGTAGATTTTAATGATTCGGTATTGAAAAAAATATATATGGAAAAAGGAGAGCATGAAATAAAAATGACAAAAAGCTGGGGCTGGATATATCTTGATGCGCTGCGAGTTACATCATCGGAACCTGCAGACCCATCGCTGTATAAGGTTGCCGGGGAATTGGCCGATCCGAAAGCCACTGAAAGAACCAAAAAACTTATGCGCTACCTTACTGATGTTTACGGAAAGTATATAATCTCCGGTCAATATGGAGACAGGGGAATAAAAGGATCAGAATTTAAAGCAATAAACCAGCTAACGGGAAAATATCCGGCAATGCTCGGGCTGGATTTTATCGAATACACACCGTCAAGGAGAGTGCATGGAGCTGTTGGCAAGGATGTCGAATACGCGATTGAATTTGACAAACACGGCGGCATCGTTACGTTCTGTTGGCATTGGAACGCTCCGGAGCCATATCTCTATAACACAAGCGAAAATCCCTGGTGGAGTGGGTTTTATACAAGGGCGACAAATATTAACCTTAAAGCTATCCTTTCCGGAGAAGATCCCGATGGTTATGAGCTTTTAATCCGCGACATCGATGCGATAGCGCAGCAGCTGAAGAGACTTCAGGAAGCCGATATACCGATTTTATGGCGCCCGCTTCACGAAGCAAGCGGCGGATGGTTTTGGTGGGGAGCCTGTGATTCCGATTCATATATACGATTATATAAATTGCTTTTTGAGCGCCTGACAGAACACCATGATATACATAATCTGATCTGGGTATGGAACGGCCAGCATAAGGACTGGTACCCCGGGGATGAATATGTTGATATAGCCGGGATTGATATTTACCCCGGTGAAAGGGTATATTCCCCGCAAACACCGAAATTTTACGAGCTTGCCGAATGGGCGCCTGGTAAAATCCTTGCATTGACGGAAAACGGCTGTTTGTTTGATCCGGATCTGGCTTTCCGTGACAACGCGGTATGGTCATATTTCGGCACATGGGAAGGCGAGTTTGTAACATTGAACAAAACGTATACATTAAATGAAAAGTATACGGAAAAGGAAATTGTAAAAAAGGTTTATACACATGAAAAGGTTATCACACTGGATGAACTGCCCGATTTAAAAACCTATGGGGATTAAGGTTCCAACGACAGTTTGGCCTCTTCATACGCCTGCTTTGTCCGTTCATCGAAGCATACCATAAAAACCTTATCTATACCGGTGTTCTCTTTAAGAAACCCGGATATTTCCCTCATGGCAATTTCCGCGGCGCGTTTGAGCGGGAACCGGTAAGCGCCTGTACTGATTGACGGAAACGCGATTGTTTTTATCCCACTATCCACAGCCAGCCGCAAAGAATTCCTATAGCATGACGCGAGCAAGAGGTCCTCGTCTTTTTTTCCGTCTCGCCAGATAGGACCTACGGTATGTATCACATACTTCGCAGGCAGCTTATAGCCTTTTGTTATCTTTGCTTCTCCGGTTTCACAGCCGCCCAGTTTGAGGCATTCTTTCAAAAGCTCCCGACCGGCGGCTCTGTGGATGGCGCCGTCGACTCCTCCGCCGCCGAGAAGCGTTTTGTTTGCCGCGTTCACAATAGCATCGGCATTAACCTTTGTAATGTCACCCAGAATTATATCAATCCGTTCCAATCCGCTTCCCTTCCTTTTCTTTTATTATAATAACTTCAGAATATTATCTCCGCGGGGCCTGCCAGCTCTATCACCCGCTGTTTATTTGGTATGAATTTGCAGGTACAGCACTATAATTTGAAGAACTATTGTATAATAAAACGAGACTAAAAAGATATCCCCTCCGCTATGGTTTACGAGTACCTATTTCCAATATCGATTGTTCTAATGAATTTCATGCCTCGTTGAAACGGTGTGTTGAAATTGCTAAGCAATTTCTTCCGTTGTTTCAAGGAAACTATAACGGAATGAAGCTCTACGTTTCCGTTATTGTACAATAGTTCAGATACTAAAGTCTGAACATAATAATTACAGCGTTTTCAGCTTATAACGGTCGAGCATAAAATTCACAGTATAAATATCATAAATCTTACGCTCAAGACAGAACGCAATGATCAAATCAAACATTTCGCTGGCCGACAAGCTGAACCCGCATGATTCAAGCAAAGCATCGGCTTCTTCCCGTGTTAATTCAAGACCGAGGCATAGAGCAATAACGGTATTTTTCCCGGGGCGGTAATCCTTATTTGAACGAATCTTTGAAAAATGCCTCCGGTCAATGCCGGCCTTTTTGTAAATTTGCGAATCGCTTAATTTTCTTTCGTCTATGTAATGAAAAAGCAGTGAACTGAAAGAAGGCTTCTTTTTATTGTTTATGAAATCTTCCATTTCATTTTCAATTGCACGAGTTGGATATCTTATAATGCCTGATTCAAAACTTTCACAAACGACTGAATGCGGTTCCTTTAATAAGCGTTTATTCAGATATATTTCCAATTCTTCAAGGATCATTTTAATATCCATGGATATATACACTCCTGAAAATGTCGCCTTGCAAGCGACCAATTCGACGTCTTTTCAAGGTATTATTATATCATGAATTTGAGAAAATCATAGGATTTTCACTCGGTGAAACCGATGGCAGACGGGTACCGGCTGTATAAATTCATGATACAATGTTCTCGGGTACCCGTTCGAAATCTTTGATTTCGGTAACGGGTGAGGTTATTATATCATGAATTTGAGAAAACCATAAGGTTTTCACCTGGTGAAACCTTATTATATTATAATCATTTTGGAAAGGGATGTAGGGTATGAAGAAAGGTTTGACCGAAGTAATTTTTATACTCGATAGAAGCGGGTCTATGGCAGGTCTTGAAAAGGATACAATAGGCGGTTTTAATGCTTTTTTAAAAAAACAGACGGAACAAAAAGGCGAAGTAAGGGTTACCGCTGTTTTGTTCGACAACCATTACGAACTGCTGTGGAATGCTGTCAGAGCGGAAGATGCAGTGCTTACCGAAAAAGAGTATTTTGTCAGAGGAAGCACCGCTCTTTACGACGCTGTGGGCAAAACAATTCTGAACGTAGACAGCCGGATTAGGGATACGGTTGAAGAAGAACGGCCCGAAAAGGTAATATTTGTTATTATTACTGACGGGCTCGAAAACTCCAGCAAGGAATTCACAAATTACAAAGTAAAGCAGTTAATTCACCACCAGCAGCACAAATGCAACTGGGAATTTCTATTTTTCGGTGCAAACATCGATGCGGTCATGGAAGCGGATTATATCGGCATAAACTACTGCTGCGCGTTTAACTTTACGGCAACCTGTGATGGGGTAAGAACAATGTATGAAAAAGTATGTGAAGCGGTTTCAGAAAGAAGGTATAATGACCAGCAATAAGGTTAGAATCCATATAGGCTGTAAAGGAGTGGGCTTAGCCACTCCTTTTATCTGTAAAAATTATGTTATTGCCGAGCAAAAGCAATAACTAAAAAGCTCATGCATTTATTATCTTTCTATGTATATGCACTGCCCCGGTTCGGTTTGATATTCGGCGGCTTCTCCGTATTGTACCCTTACAGCGCATTTGTTTCCTGCCAGTGACAACAACTTCGCGCCGACAAACTTTCCGTTTTTCCATTGAATATCCACCTCAAACCCCCCTCTTGCTCTAAGGCCCTTAACATAACCGTCAGGCCATGCTTTCGGCAGTGCAGGCAATATGTGTATTATACCATTATGACTTTGAAGCAGCATTTCGGCTATGCCCGCTGCCGCACCAAAATTACCGTCAATCTGGAAAGGAGGGTGCGTATCAAACAGGTTAGGTAAAGTTGATTTTTTTAACAATTCCATTATGTTTTCGTAAGCATTGTCGCCATCCTGAAGCCTTGCCCACATATTAATAATCCATGCCCTGCTCCATCCGGTGTGGCCTCCTCCGTGGGATANCCTNCTTTCCAGTGTGATTCTTGCCGCTTTAGCCAGTTCAGGCGTATCATTAACACTAATCCGGCTGCCCGGCGTAAGTGCAAAAAGATGAGATATATGCCGGTGCCCCGGTTCAGCTTCTTCATAATCTTCAGACCACTCCATAATCTGACCGTATTTACCTGTCTCAATCTTTGGTATACGCTCTAAAGCACCCTTTAGTGTCTTAATAAACTCTTCATCAATACCTAATGTCGAAGCTGCGTTTATACAATTGGTAAACAGCTCGTAAATGATCTGGCTGTCCATAGAAGGGCCCATGCATAGGCATCCGCTTTCACCGTTAGAAAGAATATATGTATTTTCCGGGGACACGGAAGGACATGTTACAAGCCTTCCTTTATCATCTTCTATCAGGTAATCCAGGATAAATTCCGCCGCTTCCTTCATCGTAGGATATGCCTGTTTTAAGAAGGCTATATCTCTTGCAAAATCATAATGCTCCCATAAATGAAG
>JGI24711J26586_10001430_pt1 | contig 18255 bp, 18 predicted proteins | sample BioPla3DNA1_FD_26586 | JGI IMG/M metagenome (IMG submission 26586)
ATTCAGCCTAAAAGCAATTCATTTATTACGTGTTGATCCTAATTTTTGAGCTTTGATATTTGCTCTCTTTTCAACATGTTTTTATGAAGATCTAAAAATTTTTGTTATTACCTATTGCTTTTGTAGGTTTATTTGTATAACTTATTTAAAAGAAAAGCTTGAAAGCTATAAATAAAAAATATAAAAAATATAAAACTGCCCAACTCTCAAATTTGTTCATTTAGATCTCTGTTTATTTGAGATCTTTATGTATGAATCTATCTATATATAGACGTTTGTATTTCATTACTTTCTATATATCCAGATCTTTACTCTCTTAATCTTGCTAGATAGACAGGAAATGTCTGTCTTTTATGTTTATTTGATTTTCTAAAGAGATTAGGAGTCCATTATGAAATTTAAGAAGATTGTTCCATTAGCGTTAATAGCTTTATCTTTTACTTTAGCAGGTTGCGGTAAGGATGATGCTGCATCTGCAAAAGCTCAGGAGCAGGTTGTACCAAATGAGATCAAAGTAGGTGTTGTTCCAGGTCCTTACAGAGAGATGCTAGCTCAGTACCTTGCTCCTGTCGTTGAGAAGAAAGGTCATAAGCTTGTATTCGTTGAATTTACCGATTGGGTGCAGCCAGATTCTGCTCTAGATTCAGGTGCTATTGATGCTAATGTATTCCAGCATCAGTCTTACTTAAATGGCATCGTAGCTAATCAAGGCTTACATTTATCATCAGTTATCAATGTACCTACATTAGGTATTTACGTATTCTCTGATAAATACAACAGCTTTGATGCAGTACCAGAAGGCGCTACAGTTGGTATTCCTAATGATGCAGTAAATCTTGCACGTGCTTTGAGAGTTGCAAGAGATCTTAAATTGATCTCTTTAGATAACAAGAAGGATGAGCAGAAAGTTTCTATTGCAGATATCAGTGAAAATCCAAAGAACTACAACTTTGTATCTTTAGAAGCAGCACAGCTTCCACGCTCTTTAGATTCAATTGATCTTGCATTTGTTCCTGGTAACTATGCATATGCAGCAAAGCTTGATTTTTCAAAGGCTTTAGGTGCAGAAGATGTAAAAGAACCTATTAAGCTTGTAGTAGCTGTACAGGATCATAAGGTTGATAGCGTAGGCAAGTTCTTAAAAGAGGCTGTTTTAGATCCTGATTTTGCAAAAGGCGTTGATTCTGATCCAGTGTTCAAAAACTTTGCAAAACCAGCTTGGTGGCCAAAAAATTAAACAGGTGTATTTATCTCATGGAATTTTTAGTTAAAATTTGGGGATTAGTATATACGTTATTTATCTAAATTGTATTATTTATTAAGCAATTATTTATAAAGTTGCCTAATAATGTAACTTAAAACCTACTATTGTGGTAGGACATAAGGACAATATGATAATTAACTAAACAACTTATAAGTATTTGGAGATAATGATGAAAAGCCTAAATAAGTTTGCAAAAGCTGTATTGCTTACAGCAGCTTTATTCTCACTATCAGGTTGTGGTGATGATAAGAAGAGTGACAGTTCTGAAGGTGCTATTCCTTCTACAATTAAAGTAGGTGTAGTTCCTGGTCCTTACAGAGGCATGATCCACAAACATATCGAACCAATCTTAAACGAGCAGGGCTATAAGTTAGAGTTCGTTGAGTTTACTGACTATGTTCAGCCTGATGCTGCTTTAGATTCAGACGACATTGATGTTAACCTGATGCAGCACAAGAATTACTTAGACGGTATCGTTGAGAATCAGGGCTTAAAGCTTGTATCTGTTGTAAACGTTCCAACATTAGGTTTAGGCGTTTTCTCAGAGAAATACAACAGCTTTGATGCAGTACCAGAAGGTGCACAGATTGGTATCCCTACCGATGCTGTAAACTTATCACGTGCTTTAAATATTGCTAAGGGTTTAGGCATTATTACCTTAAAGACCGAGAACAGCGATCAGAAGGCATCTATTGCTGATATTCAGGAAAATCCAAAGAACTATAAGTTCATCCCAATGGAAGCTGCTCAGATTTCACGTTCATTAGACAGTATTGATGTTGGTTTCATTCCTGGCAACTATGCATACGCATCAGGCATGGACTACTCAAAGGCATTAGGCGTTGAAAAGGTTTCAGAGCCAATCAAGAACGTAATTGCAGTAGCTGCAAAGAATGAGAAAACCATCGGCAAGTTATTTAAGGATGCTGTAGAGTCAGACAAGTTCATCGGCGCAATTGAAGCTGATAGCGAATTTGATGCTTTCACCCGTCCAGCTTGGTGGCCAGAAGGTAACAAGGAATAATTTAAAATAAGGTAAATGTAGCCTAGAAAAGGCTACATTTAAATAGATATGATTAGATTTGAAAATACCTCCGTTAGCTTTACTCGCGAAGGAAAAACCTTTACTGCAGTAGATAATGCTACTCTTGAGATAAAAAAAGGCGAGTTCTTTGGTATTGTTGGCTCATCAGGCGCTGGTAAGTCTACTTTAGTAAGAACAGTAAACCTTTTACAGAAACCATCTGCAGGCAAAGTATTTGTTGATGGTAAAGGCATTACCAATCTTACTGGTAATGCATTATCCGATCTTCGTTTAAAGATAGGCATGATCTTCCAACATTTCAACCTGGTTAAGAATGCTACCGTATTTGATAACGTAGCTTTTGCACTGAAAGCTTCAAATACACCAAAAGACAAGATCCCATCTAAGGTAAATGAGTTATTAGGCCTTGTAGGCTTAGCTGATAAGGCTCATGTTTATCCAAACTCATTATCAGGTGGTCAGAAGCAGCGTGTTGCTATTGCGCGTGCACTTGCTAACAATCCAGAGATTTTGTTGTGTGATGAGGCAACTTCAGCCTTAGATCCTGACAACACCAAAGAAGTTGTTCAGACTTTAAAGAATATTAAGAACTCATATCCGATTACTATCTTATTTATTACCCATCAGATGGAAGTTGCAAAGAGCCTGTTTGACAGAGTTGCAGTGATGAGTCAGGGTAGAATTGTTGAGGTTGGCAGCTGTTATGACGTATTTGCTCATCCTCAGTCAGATGCAGCAAAGAATCTGATTAACAAATCATTTGAAGGCGTAATTCCAAAAGAGATCCTAGAGCATGAAAAGAATCTTTATTTAATTACCTTCAAAGAAGAGAATGCCTATGATCCAGTGATCTCTTATGTATCACGTAACTACACTAAAGTTGATCTGAGCATTATCGCTGGCAATATTGAATATATCCAGCAGAAGCCACTTGGCAGACTGCTGATTTCTCTACGAGGTGACGACCAGGAGCAAATCGCAGAAGTTTTAGAGTACATTAGGCGGAAAGCTTTTGTACATAAGTTTGAAAAGGAGATAATCTCTTAAAATGGAAGAAATTATCAGTTCAACAATCGTTATTCTGAAGAACGAGCTAATTAAGTCAATTTACGAAACTGCAATCATGCTGGGCATTTCCTTTGTATTCAGTCTGGTATTCGGATCAATCTTTGGATTCCTGTTATATCTGACTTCAAACAAGGAATTCTTTGAAAAGCCTGTTTTGAACAAGGTAATTGCAGGTATTATCAACTTTATCAGATCTATCCCATTTATCATTCTGGTTGTGTTTACACTTCCATTTACCTTCCTAATCGTAGGTACAAAGATAGGTCCTGTAGCTGCATCAGTTCCACTATGCATTACCTCAACAGTATTCCTGGCAAGACTGATTGAGATTTCCCTAAAGGAAGTAGATAAGGGTGTGATTGAAGCTGCGCTTGCAACCGGTGCTAAAACCTCACTGATTATCAGAAAGGTTCTACTTGTAGAGGCAGCACCTGGTATTGTTCGCGGTATTACAGTTACCTTTATCAGTCTTATCGGATTCTCTGCAATGGCCGGCATGGTTGGCGGCGGCGGTATTGGTAACCTTGCAGTTCAGTATGGTTACTACCGTTATGAAACAGGTATTATGATCTTTACTATTGTGATACTGGTTATCATTGTGCAGATTGCACAGTTTGTAGGTGATCTGATAGCAAAGAAACTATCACACTAATTTATTACATATCATATAAGGAGAGGAAACTCTCCTTGTTTGTATTGAAGAAAAAAGAAAATGTCAGAATTAGAAACATTACTAAGAAGTAAGATAAAAGGCCAGTTGCTTTTTGCAAAAGAAATTGAAACAAAGTATTTAACTGATTTTGTCGGGGCTCGTGTCGGTACAGCAGATGCTTATGTTAAAGCATTAGATGAAGAGGATGTAAAGAATACCCTTGTTATCGCAAACAGCACCAGGACTCCTGTTGTGGTGCGTGGTGCAGGTACTAATCTAACAGGTTCTACCATACCAGAAGGTGGCATCGTGCTTGATGTAAGTGGCATGAACAGAATCCTTAATCTTGATGAAGAGACTTTAACTGTAACAGTAGAGGCAGGAGTTCTCTTAAAAGATCTGATTGAGTATGTAGAGGCAAGAGGTTATCTGTATGCTCCTGATCCTGCAGAAAAGAATGCATCCATTGGTGGCAATGTATCTACTAATGCAGGTGGTATGAGAGCAGTTAAATACGGTGTTACAAGAAACTATGTCCTTGCACTGGATATGTACAAGATTGACGGCACTAAGGTACATTTAGGAGCTNCTACCTACAAGTACTCTACAGGCTTGAATCTGCAGCAGTTATTAGTAGGTTCTGAGGGTACTTTAGGNGTTATCACCAAGATCGTCTTAAAGCTTTTACCACTACCTGAATTTACATTAAACGCAGTTTTAGCATATGACTCACTTGCAACCGGCATTAAGAATGTAAATGTAATCTTTAATTCACATCTTGATCCTACTGCAATTGAATTTGTTGAGAAGAAGGTTATTGCTCTTGGTGAGAAGTTCTTAAACAAGCAGTTCCCTTGTCAGGAGGCAAAATCCTATCTAATTGTCACACTAGATGGCAATAAAGAGAGCGTTTATGAGCGTTTTGAGAAATTAAAGAACGTAGTAAAGGCAAATGGTGCAATTGATGTTATTCCACTTGATGATGAGAATGTTGCAAAAGACATCTGGGCTGTACGTGGAGCTATTGCCCGCGCAGTTAACGCATCAGGCNTGTGGGAGCCTGTAGANATCGTAGTACCAATCAACAGAATCACAGACTTTGTAAGCTATGTAGATACTGTAACTACAAGTGGCGGTCCAAGAATTGTAGCTTTTGGTCATGCAGGTGACGGTAACGTTCATCTGTGCGTATTAAAAGATGATATTGCAGATGATTTATGGCCAAAGGTGCTTCATGAGACTATGGAGAAGTTATACAGGAAGTCTTATGAACTAGGCGGTGTGATCTCTGGTGAGCACGGTGTAGGTAAGGGCAAACGTGACTTTTTGTTACAGAACATGACTTCAGAGCAGCGAGATTTAATGGTAGGCGTTAAAAAGGCCTTTGATCCTAACAATTTATTGAATCCACACAGCGGTTACGCATTATAAAGGGGATATATGATCAATTTAAGTAATAGAACAGCGACCTTTACAGACTCTGTTATCAGAAGAATGACCAGAGTATGTAACAAGTATGGTGCTGTAAATTTATCACAGGGATTTCCGGATAATGATCCTCCAAAGGAGCTGATGGACAGACTTGCAAAAGTAGCACATTCAGGCCCTCATCAGTATTCAATTACCTGGGGCGCTCCTAAGACCTTAGAGGCTTTAGCTAATAAGATTGAACACTTTAGCGGTATTAAGGTTGATCCTCAATCACAGCTATGTATTACCTGTGGTGGTACTGAGGCTATGATGTGTGCTGTGATGGCAACCATAAACCCTGGTGAGAAGATCGCAATTTTCTCTCCATTTTATGAGAACTATGGTGCTGACACTATTTTATGTGGTGCAACTCCAATCTATGTACCATTACATGTACCTAATTTTAGTTTTGATGCAAATGAGCTTGAGCAGGCATTTAAAGATGGCGCTAAGGCTTTAATTCTATGTAACCCATCAAATCCATCTGGAAAGGTCTTCACAAGAGAAGAGCTTCTTGAGATCGCAAGAATCGTTGAGAAGTATGATGCTTTTGTAATTACTGATGAGGTTTATGAGCACATTATCTTTGAGCCATATCATCATACCTATTTTGCTACATTACCAGGCATGTTAGAGCGTACAGTAATGTGTAACTCTCTATCTAAGGCATATTCTATTACAGGATGGAGATTAGGCTATGTATGCGCTCCTGCCTATGTAATGGACAGAGTAAGAAAGGTACATGACTTCCTGACTGTAGGTGCTGCAGCTCCTCTACAGGAGGCTGTAATTGCAGGTCTTGAGCTTCCTGATTCATATTATCAGGGAGTACGTGATCTGTTTACACACAGAAAAGAGATCTTCTGCAAAGGACTTGATGAGATTGGCCTTAAGTATTACGAGCCACAGGGCACCTACTTTGTAATGGTGGACATTGGCGAGTTTGGCTATGAGTCTGACTATGAGTTCTGTGAAGATCTTGCAAAGATTGTGAAGGTAGGTGCTGTTCCGGGCTCATCATTCTTTAAGGACAATGTACAAAATTACATACGTCTGCACTTTGCTAAGTCTGACGAGACCTTGCATGAGGCTTTAAAAAATCTCTCTACAATCAGAGAAAAAATTAAAGTTCGCAAGTAAAATTATCAGGTGGTCACATAAAAAAAGTGGCCACCACTTCTTTATCCATCCAAATAATCCTCAAAAAGCAGTCAATTTTTAAGAAAAATCTGAATTTATGACGGTTAAACTACATTAAAAAAAGTAAATATTATTTAGAAAACAATAGGTTAGAATATTTCTTGAAATGAAATTTTTTAGATAGTGTAGAAAGAAAAATCCCCTAAACAACAAAATTATTCAGGGGACAACAATCAAACAAACATAAGGAGTACGTGAACTATATCACAAAAATTCAATTGTGATCAACTTCTCAAAAAGAATTTTTTAAGAATTTTTATATTTCCTTAAAAATCAAAGAGATATAAAAATAGGTCTAAAAAGTTTTTTTTCTAATGTCTGTTTATATTAAATATAGGTGATAGCTGTAAAAAATATTTTACATTGGTCATGTTTTTAGATAATTTTAGGTGAAATATCTTTAATTTCATGATCCAAATCTTGCCTTCCGGAATTATATATTTTTGATCTTTTATAAAAATGTAATTGTGTTTTACTAATTCAGGTGAGTTTTGAAGATCTTGAGGAGAGTAGTACATCTAAATTTGAAAAAATTTAAATTAAATTGCTGCTCTGACAATGAGTTTTTATTGTTTCTTAAAAAAACTTAAAAATTATTTTTTTGTACGCTGAAAAATGAATCGCATTTAAAAGCCTTTTGTAAATTTAGATCTTAATTTTATTAAAAAAAATTGCTTTTATTTATAAAAAAATAATTGACATGAAATTAACATATCCTTATAATGAGCCCCGTTCGGTAATTAGCGCAGTCCGGTAGCGCATCTGGTTTGGGACCAGAGGGTCGCAGGTTCGAATCCTGCATTACCGACCATCTAAAAATTCAAAGTCGGTAATTAGCGCAGTCCGGTAGCGCATCTGGTTTGGGACCAGAGGGTCGCAGGTTCGAATCCTGCATTACCGACCACTCTTTGAAATCAAAATCCTTTTCCAAAATTTTCAAAAGTATAAATGCAGGACATAAGTGTCTTTTGTGTTTGTGCCAGAGTAGTTTTGTCTTTTAACTACAAATCTCATTCTCTTTAATTTCAAAATTCATCTAAAATCTTAAAACTTCCAGAGTTATTGTTCATCAATTGTTCTCATTTGCGTTTGTATGATGCTTTTTCCTAATTTTTCGTGTGTTGTACATCAATTTTTTTAGCTCATTCATACTTATTATTTATTGTATTTGTTACAATAACTGATTGAGGTTGTTATTCGTATCAATGTTTGTTTTCATATAAAAAAAATAATAGGTATCAACTTTGGAGTTTGCCATGTCTTTTAAATGCAATCTAAAAAGATTAGCAATTGTAATTGCAATTAGTACATCATCTTTAGCTTTAAACGGCTGTATTACAGCATTAGTTGGAGCTGGTACAGCAGGCGCTGGTGCAATTATAGGATCAGATAGCCGTACTGTTGATATTCAGGTAGATGATCAGCGAATTGAAAACCAGGTTTCAAGAATTTTAACCAACGATAGAATGAAGTCCGACTCAAAGCGTTTCAGAGTTGACTGCATTAGTGTTAACGGTAATGTACTGTTAGTTGGTCAAACAAGAGATACAGAATACCTCAACTGGGCTTTAGGATATATTAAGAAAGTAAAGAACGTGCGTCGTATCTATAACTGCGTTGAAAATAAAGATCCAATTTCAGCAAAGACAATCACTCATGATGCTTATATTACCTCTAAGGTAAAGGCTGCCTTATTATTCGGCTCACAGATTAGCTCCGGCAGATTTAAGGTTTACACTGAAGACGGCGTGGTATATCTTCTAGGATATGTAACAAGAGACGAGGCTCAGCGTGCAATCAACCAGACCAGAAAGCTTGATGGTATCAAGAAGATCCATCCAATCTTTGATTATATGGATGCATCAGGTACACCAAACTCCTCAGATGGTGTAACAGTAACATCAGGCAGTTCAAGTGTAGCTGCTACAAATGCAAGCTCAAGCTTAGTTGAGGACAGCTCATCTTCAGCTTTAGAATCTTCAGGAAACGTAGACAACGGCGGTGCATATTTAGAGGATGACTCTAACTTATTAGCTCCAAGTTCTCCAGCTCAAGGTTTATAAGGTTGCAAGTTAAAATTATGCCTCAGCCAAGTTCAACCGCGGTTTATTTTGTAGATGTGTATACTCCTAATGAGGGAGAGCCTGAGTTATCTTTAGAGTTTGGCATTTTGCGATGGTTTGCCGAGCAGGATGAACGACCAGAGGTATATGTAAGTACCTATCTAAGACCTGAGATTGCAGTCAACAGAGTACGCTGGCCAAATGCTCAGTCGGAAATGAAAATCGATAGAGACAGAATCGAGGGTGATCCTAATCTTCCGACTCTCAATAACATGATAGCCGAGGATTATCTTGAAAAGAAACATGTTGTCTGTTTTGATGCCTGCATAGAACCATTCCCAAACTTTACAGTAAATGCATACGATGTAGTATCAATTGTAGCTTTATGGAATGATATCTATTCAGACGATGAAAAAGCCCTGAAGTGCACAACTTTAGATGAGATGTGCGACTACATCGGTATTGTTCAGGATAACAACGAGAACACAAAGTACACACCATTATTAAAGCGCCTCAACAAGATGGCTGCTTTATGGTCATTACTGTCAGAAATTGAAAAGAATCCTAAGGCTCGCAGAAATCTGACCTCAGGGGGCATTCAGTTTAATCTTGTATGGCCATTGCCAAAGAGTGAAGATAAGTGGTTTGAAAAAGAGCCTGAAAAACTCTCTGATCTGACAAATAAGGAAATTGAAGATTTCTTTACCGGTCATCTAGCTGACAGAATTGACTGGTACTCTATGAATATGTACGCATCTGACTGGATTTACCTCCGTGCAAAGCGCTCAGGTGCATCAGATCTTACAGGAAAGAGAGAGCTTGCAGAGTTTGTATTCAGTAAGGTATTTACATGCCGCATGCAAATCTGGGTACTGATATTTTATGCGTTATATCACCATAAAAAGGAAACATCTTTAAATATCGCTTTAAGTCGTGGTGACTTCAGACAGGTTGAAGATGAATCTGCAGTTGAAAGTTTTGTAAGCTTTATTGTTGATAATCTTGATGTGTTCTTATCAGCTCCACAGAAGAACTCACTTATCGCTTCACTGGTTAAACAGACTCTAGAAGAGAATGACTCAATTCCATTTGAGCATTACAACTACGATAAGATCAAGAAAAATTACAAGCAGACATCAACAGGTCCAAGACCTTTTTACACTAAAAATGCTCCAACAGTTGATTCTGAGTCCTGCTATAAAGAGATCAGAAACGCTAAAGGCAAAACTATTTACAGATGCTATGAGGTAAAATCCCGTGGCAAGAATAGACAGCTTGAGGCTGAGCTTGTTGTAAGAAATCTGACCAAGCTGTACTCTGAGGCTTTAAATGTTTTCTCAGATATCTGGCTTACCACTGACTTAAAGCTGTGGATTCAGTTTATTACAGGTCACGACTTTACTGATCTTTCAAGGGAATCTAAAGAAACCGATCCTCATGATCTGATTGAAGTAAGACTTGCTTTAAAGAAGATCATTGAGAATGTTGCATATAAATACATGCTTGCACTTCATAATCATTTAGAAGATGCAATTCGTGCTGTTAAGATCAATGATATTGCGTTATCACCAATATGCTTTAATTTCCAGGGCATTTCTGTCGAGGTAATTATTAAGCAGCCTAAGGTTGGCTTATTAGGCAGATTATTGAGTTTTAATTAAATGTCAAAACTATTCAAGGCTTTATTAACAGTTTTCGTAATGACCACCTCCATTAGCGCAATGGCTGCAACTCAAGTAATCGGCGAGTATGCTAATGGCTGTATTGACGGTGCTGTACCGCTACCTACTAGTGGCGCAAACTATCAGGTTCAAATCTGGGGGCACGGAAGAAACTTCGGGCATCCTGATCTTATTGACTATATAGAAAAGCTTGTTGCCAAGGCTCATCACTACAAGCTACCTGATCTTCTGATAGGAGACATGTCTCAAAAGTACGGTGGCTCTTTTGGCAAGGCTTCAAGTCACGGTTCACATCAGTCTGGTCTTGATGTGGATATATCTTTTGATTTTGCAACTCCAAGAAAGACTGTTTATGAGTTATCTCATCCAAAAGATGTAAATCTTGTGGATGGAAATAACAGAATAACCAGAAACTTTACTAAAAATCATGTGGCTCTTTTGTATCTTGCAGCGCAGGATCCTCGTGTAGAGCGTATCTTTGTAGCACCAGGTATTAAAAAGGTACTCTGTGATGTCTATAAAAACAAGGACAGACAGTGGCTTCAAAAGTATCGTCCATGGTTTGGCCACAGAGCTCACATGCATGTACGTATTTCCTGTCCACTAGGCAGTCCTTTGTGTGTTAAGCAGGCTATGGCACCACAAGGCGACGGTTGTGGAGCAGAGCTTGATTCCTGGCTCAATCCGCCTCCACCTAAGAGCACTAATTCAAAACCTAAGAAAAAAGTGAAGAAGGTTTTACCTCCACAGTGTGTAGCCTTGTTCAAGGCTCATCAATAATTCAAACAGGCAGGATTTTTCCTGCCTGAACTGTCTTTAAGAGACGATTTTTAAAGACAGGAAATTTCTTTATTTTGAAAAACCTAAAAAAAAGATTGTTTTTGGTGCAAAAAGGGCAGTGATTTTGTTTTATACAAATTTTATTAAAACAATATAAACTAGGCTCCATATAACAGAAATAATATTTTGGAGCATATGATGATTAAAGTTGCTGTTGTAGGTGCTAGTGGTTATGCTGGTGCTCAGTTATGCAAATTGATTTCTCGCCACGATGATCTTGAACTTACCGGTTTATTTGTATCTGAGAATTCTTTAGATAAGGGTAAGAAGATTTCTGATCTTTACGGTACCTTATCAGGTGTAGTTGATATGGAACTGCAGCCTTTAACTGGTCCTCAAGATATTATCAAGGTTGCTGATGCTGTATTTCTGGCAACTGATCATAAAGTAAGTCATGACGTGGCTCCTGCTTTAGTTGAAGCAGGTGTTGCTGTATTTGACCTGTCTGGCGCTTTTAGAATCTCTGATACAGATGTATTTGAAAAGGCTTACGGTTTCCCTCATGAGCACAAGGATTTATTAAAGAGTGCAGTATATGCTTTAGCAGAGTTTGTTGATCTAAAGGCATTACGTGCAACTAAGATGATCTCACTTCCAGGCTGCTATCCTACAGCTTCTCAGTTAGCTTTAAAGCCTTTAATTGACAATGATCTTTTAGATTTGAATTACCGTCCATCTATTAACGCTGTTTCAGGCGTTTCAGGTGCAGGTCGTAAGGCTAAGCTTACAAATTCATTCTGTGAGGTAAGCTTAAACGCTTATGGTGTATTCACTCACCGTCATCAGCCTGAGATTGCAGAGCACTTAGGTACTGAGGTTATCTTTACTCCTCACTTAGGTGATTTTAAGCGCGGTATTCATGCAACAGTTAACGCTAAGCTAAAAGACGGCGTAACAAATGATCAGATTGCAAAGGCATATTCAGTATATGGCAATAAGCCTCTTGTAAGAGTAAAGAGCGGTATGCCTAAATTACAGGACGTGCAGGAGTTACCATTCTGCGATATCGGCTTTGCTGCAAAGGATGGTTACATCGTTGTATGCTCATGCATTGATAACCTGTTAAAGGGTGCATCAGCACAGGCAATGCAGGTATTAAATCTGTATTATGGTTTTGATGAGACCAAATCACTTTTATAATTGCTTGTATTATGCGTAAAAGCATATGTATAATAAAGTCAGCTTACCGTTTTGAGGTAAGCTAACATCATTTAATTAATAAGAATTTTTAAATCACTATGTCAGATAATACAGTTGTTGTAAAACTAAGTGGCAAGGCTTTAGGTGCAGTCGAGGAATTGTCTGCTTTATTTAAAGCTGCTAAAGGACAGAAACTAGTTGTTGTTCATGGTGGTGGCGTTGAGGTTGATGCTTTATTTAAGGCATTGGATCTTGAGGTTATCAAGAAGGACGGCTTAAGAGTAAGTCCAAAAGAGCAGATGCCTTACATTAGTGCTGCATTAGCTGGTATGTGCAATAAGTCTCTTCAGGCTCTTGCAATTTCCTGTGGTTTAAATGCTCTTGGAATGCTTGCAAGCGATGGTAAGACCATTAAAGTAGAGCAGTTATCAAAAGATTTAGGCATGGTAGGTAAAGTAGAACCTAACGATGCTAAATATCTGTCTTTACTTTTAGACAATGGCTTTACTCCGGTAATTGCATCTTTAGCACATGATGATAACGGTGAGTTATACAATGTTAATGCTGATGATGCAGCTTTAGCTGTTGCAAGAGTTTTAAAAGCACCTCTTTACTATATTTCAGATGTACCAGGTGTGCTAGATAAAGAAGGCAAGCTTATTGATGAGCTTGACGAGAATAAGGTAAAAGCCCTTATTGAAGATGGCACTGTAAGCGGCGGTATGATTGTAAAGGTTAAAAGTGCAATCGATGCTACCAAGCTTATTAAGAAACCTGTCTACATTGCATCTTACAAAGACAAAGATCTTGTAAACAATCTTCTTTCACGGCAGCGGTTAGGAACAGTATTTAACGTCTAACAGATACAATAATCCGTTTTTAACTAATTTATTTAATCGTGGAGAATGGTTGTATGCCTCCAATTAACTCAGAATCATCATTTGTATTTTTAGATGAATTAAAGCAGAGCACCTTAGAAGAACTATATGACAAGGTAATGGATCTTTATGATAAGGATTCAATTTCTAAGGAAGAGCTAAAGAAGTTTTCTGATGCCATTACTATGGTAAATCAGGTATTTCTAAAGCAGGAAAAAGCAAATTTTATAGTGCGTCAGGCTACCTTAGCGGATGTTGATTCGCTAATGGAAATGATTGAGTACTGGGCTAAAAAAGGACAGAACCTTCCAAGAAAGCGTAACGATATTATCCGTGGTATTCAGACCTTTGCCGTATGTGTAAAGGACTCACAGGTAGTAGGTTGCGCCTGTTTATATGTATATGACTCAGGCCTTGCTGAAATACGTTCACTAGGCGTATCTCCTGTAGTACAGAGACAAGGTCAGGGACGAGCGATCGTGAACTATCTGTTAAAGCGAGCCTCCAAGATGTTTATCGAAAGAGTTTTTGTTCTGACAAGAAGTCCAGAGTTCTTCTCAAAGGTTGGCTTCCAGAAGACTGTTATTGAAGCACTTCCAGAGAAGATCTTAAAAGACTGCGAGAACTGCCCTAAACGCGAACAGTGCGATGAAGTTGCATACATTTTTAATATGAAGGATCACAAATAAAATGAAAATCACAAGAAAGACTTTTGATGAAGTAATGTTTCCTTGTTACACCCCAATGGACATGGTGATTAAAAAAGCGCATGGCGTATATGTATACGATAATAAGGGGAACAAGTACGTTGATTTAACCTCTGGTATCGCTGTAAATTGCTTAGGTCACACTCCTGACGGCGTTCAGAAGGTAATTAGAACTGCTTCAAAGAATCTTATTCATGTAAGTAATATCTTCTGCAACGAGTACACATTAACCTTAGCTAAAAAACTTTTACATAAGACAGGTTATGAGAAGGCCTTCTTCTGTAACTCTGGCGCTGAGGCAAACGAGTGTGCATTAAAGCTAGCTCGTCGTGTTGCTTTTGAAGAGTATGGTGAGCAGAAGAATGAGATCATTTCTTTTGCAAACAGCTTCCATGGCAGAACCTTCTTCTCTGTGACAGTAGGTGGTCAGGACTGCTACTCAGACGGTTTCGGTCCAAAACCTGCAGCTATTACTCATATTCCGTTTAATGATATCAAGACTTTTGAGAAGACTATCTCAGAGAATACCTGTGGTGTTATTCTTGAGCCAATTCAGGGTGAAGGCGGTATTCTAAAGGCTGATGATGAGTTTTTAATCAAAGTACGTGAGCTTTGCGACAAGTACCATGCAGCTCTGATCTTTGATGAGGTTCAGACCGGTGTTGGCAGAACAGGTACTTTCTTTGCTTACGAGCAGACTCCTGTAAAGCCTGATATTTTAACTTCAGCAAAGGGCCTTGCTTCAGGTTTACCTATTGGAGCCGTTCTTACATATGACAGATTTGCAAAGCACTTTGGTCCAGGTTCACACGGTACTACCTTTGGTGGTAATGCTCTAGCTTGTGCCGTTGGTTCATACGTGGTTGAAAAGGTATCTTCACCTGTATTCCTTAACAAGGTAGTAGAGAAGTCAGAGTACATTAAAGAGTGCGTAAACAGAATCAATAAGAAGTACCCATTATTTGATGGTATCCGTTGTGAAGGTTTACTGATTGGTCTTGTACTAGACGATGCTCATAAGGGGATGTCAGGTAAGCTTCAGAAGTGCTGCTTTAAGCATAAGCTTCTGACTCTTGTAGCTCATGGTGACGTATTAAGACTTGCTCCTGCATTAAATATCAAGAAAGATAAGATTGATGAGGCTATGAAGCTTCTTGAAGAGTCTGTAAAAGACTTTTTAAGCGTACAATAGCAGGTAGCAGAAGATAAATTAAAGGCCTCTGATGTTAACTCTCGGAGGCCTTGTTGTATCTTCGTTCTAAATGCATTTTATAGGCTTTTTAAGGCCAGCATATTTTGCTGCGGATTTTGCAGCACCATCTGGAAACAGCTTTGCAAGCGAAATCGAGTTTGAGAGATCCTCGTGACCTGTACTCTTTAAATACTTTATAAGACCTCTGATTGGGGGAGTAGTTGCAAACTCAGTGAAATAATCACGAACAGCGTTAATGATTAGAATATGATCTTCAGTTAAGGTAAGTCCGTCATTTTGTGCCATATACTCCATCAGATCTAAAGACCAGTCTTCCATATTCAAAAGATAGCCCTCATCATCAGTCTGTATCGACTTTCCATTGAACTCAAGAGACATAATTTAACCTCACTTTAGTGAACACTTTAGTTTAATAAAAATTTTTTTTATTAAAAAATAGCATAGCGTTAACGTTGTTTTGAAAATAATTATATATAAATTTATTTGATTTATAACGATTTTGAAAAAGTAAAATGTTAGATTTATATTGTGTGCGTAACAATTTGCAAAAGGCACAGTGTTATAGTAACGTATATTGTGTTTACATTAGAAAAAAAATATATATAATGACTTTTGAAATATATGTGATGTTGATCACTTTTTATTAAAGGTTAAAGATGAATTATCTAAAAGCGATATTAACATTTGTTTGTGCTAGCTTATTGTGTGTGCCACTTATCATAGTGATTTGCCAGGGTGAAGAACGCAAATTTGAAAATACCACTGATGTGCAGAAAACAGCTGCCATTGATAATGCATGTACCGATGGTGATCTGCAGAAATGTCTTTTTGCTCGTGATGTAAGTTTACAGTCTCACGAGTACGCAAAGGCATTTAAATATATGTCAGTTCTATGTGAGCGTTTTAAAGACTCCAATTCTTGCTATTTAACATATCAGACATTCTTCTCAATGCAGAGCAACAACAAGCCTGAGAACAAGGTTCGTGTTACTTTGTATGAAGTTCTATATTATCTAGATATAGGCTGTAAGTTAAATAATTATGATGCATGCATGGTTGCTGGTAAGATTTACGAAAATGGTGTTAAACCAGGCTCATACCAGGCTTTATATGGTTACAACATCAATTACGACCCTCAGGAAGCTAAAAGATATTATAAGAAGGTATGTGAGTCAGTATCTGATAATGCATACGAAGCTTGTTCTAAGTTAGTAGACTTAAACGAAGGAAAACCTAATAAGTTATCAGATTTAGTAAAATAAAAGATTAGTTACCTGAAGATGGCCATCATTACGAAAAGTTCTGATGGCTTTTGTGTTTTATGGATTGAACTTTATATCATCTAGGTAGGAACGATGTAGTTGTCTTGTTTTTTGCAGAGATGAGTTACAATGTTCGGCTAATTTTTAATCTTGGTACAAATTAGCCGAAGGTTTGTTATAAAAGCATAAACCGAGAATTTATGATATTTAATCTTCTAGATAAGATATTCATGCAAACAGTTTGTTGTGATAAAATAAGTTGGATAAATAATTTAATTAGGAAAAGAAATTGACTACCAAACTAATACAAGGTCCTATTGCTTTACTGCCAACAAAATTTGGTCAATTTAATATTACTGTCTTTGAAGAAAATGACAGTTTAGATCATGCAGTTATCTTTATTGGTGATCTAAGAGACGGCAAGCCTGTTTTATGTCGTATTCATTCAGAGTGTTTAACTGGTGATGTATTCGGATCTCTTCGCTGTGATTGCGGGTTTCAGTTAGCAGCAGCCTTAGAAGCAATTCAAAAAGAAGGCCGTGGCGCACTTTTATATATGCGTCAGGAAGGTCGTGGAATCGGTTTATTCAATAAGATTAGAGCATACAAGCTTCAGGATAATGGTGCTGATACAGTAGATGCAAACGTACAGCTTGGTTTTCCTGCAGATGCAAGAAGATATGAGGCATGTGCTCAGATCATGAAGAACATGGGCTTTGATGAGGTTGTGTTAATGACTAACAACCCAGATAAGATTAAAGATATTGAAGCACATGGTATTAAAGTAACAGATAGAAGAGCAATTGAGTATGGTAGAAATACCTTCAACGAAGGCTATCTTGATACTAAAGAAAAGCGTATGGGGCACTTATTACATCATCAAGATTAAGTGATTTTGTACAAATAAAGGAAATTTTGAAAATCCATTATCGGTCATTTGTGCTGATAGTGGATTTTTACTGTAAAAAAGCGGAAAAATAAGCCAAATTAATGCTAAATAGCTAGCTTTTATGTTTGCTGTTAGAGTATAATTTGGCACTTAGGATTTAAGGAAGATATAAATGTCTGAACCTATTGTAATTGCTGTTGATGGTCCTGGTGGTGCTGGAAAAGGCGAATTAACTCATCGTCTGGCAGAAGCTTTAGACTTCGATTTACTGGATTCTGGTGCAATTTACAGAGTATTAGGTTATGCAGTTCGCAAAGCTGGTCTTGCATTATTTGATGAGGATTCAGTAGTTCAGGAAGCAAAACTGCTTAACTTATCCTTTGAGTGCATGGACGACGGTGTTCATGTATTACTAGGAGGTGAAGATGTATCTTCACAGATTAGAACTGAAGAAGCAGGAAATAACGCTAGCAAGGTTGCAGCTTATCCTTCTGTTCGTCAGGCTCTACTGCAAAGACAGCGTGAGTTCCTAAGGGAGCCAGGCTTAGTTGCTGACGGTAGAGATATGGGTACAGTGGTATTTCCACGTGCTCAAGTAAAGATCTTCTTAGATGCAAGCGCTGAAGTTAGAGCAAAGCGCCGCTGCTTACAGTTAGAAGCTAAAGGCAAGACTGTAAATTATGAAGAAGTTTTAAAGGAAATACAGGAACGTGATGATCGTGATCGTAACCGTCCTGTAGCTCCATTAAAGCCTGCTGATGATGCATTCATTTTAGATTCATCTGATATGAACATCGAAGAGGTTTACAAAGCTGCTGTTGACTATATCGTTAAGAAGACAGGGCTGAAAATCGATTTGTAGGATAAAACCTATATTTTTTT
>JGI24711J26586_10001435_pt1 | contig 18213 bp, 18 predicted proteins | sample BioPla3DNA1_FD_26586 | JGI IMG/M metagenome (IMG submission 26586)
TGAATGTCACCAGAGTAATTTATGAAACGATAAAAATTGAAGAGTTATGGGAACGGTGTCAGTCACCGCCGAAAATTCAGTTTGCATAGGGCGTAACAACATATTTCAGGATTGTAAACCCGTAGTGGTAATGGGAGGATTATGTCCCGGACCATAGAAAATGTGATAAAGTTCGGTTTAAGTGAAAAGCAGAACTGAAAATTCTTTGAAAAAGCACACGAAAGAAGCCTACCTCTGAGAAAATTTCCGTTTTTTTGAAATCAAGTGAGACGACGGGGGCAGGTGAAATTATGAATCGCTCAATTTAGGTAAATGTAATATCTGATCTGCAAAAAAGAGGTAAGGCCTGAATGTGCCTATCCTTTCAAGCCTTGTCTTGAGTATGTCGAGAGAGGTGTGTATCAGAGTAATAATCAAGGCTCCTGTTACAAATTGCCACTGGAAAGCTAATAGCCAGGATGTAAGAAATACTATGACTATATGGAATAAAAAGAAACGGCTCTTTAGTCCATGATTGTTTCTGCTTTCTATCCACTTGTCGGTCTGAAAGAAATAGTCGGCAAACAAATGTGCCATGATTTGCAGGGCAAGGAGTTGATAGAAGGTCATATTTCAAGTTGTTTTATGGCTATGCTAAAGCGGTCTACTGCCTTCTGGACAGCATTCCAGCCCCCACTGCGTGAGTGCTGGTTGACTGTAGCCTGGGTTATTCCTAAGGTTTGTGAGATTTCTTCCTCATTATGTCCCAATAGCTTCAGATAAATAACCTCGCATTGTCTTGCCGTGCTTTTTGCAATTAACACGTCCAAAAGGGCAAGCACTGGGCCAAACTCGTCTTCAATATTCTGTTGGGAAGAGGCTATGAAGAAGGTTGATTTTACTATGGCATTCTTTCCATGAGTGCCTGGCTGACTGTTGATAATACGTCCTGAAAGATAGATAGCTTCTCCGTCAATTATTCCTTTTACCGGATCAAAACGAGAAATTTCCCCTATTCCAATTGCCAGACGTATCCCATATGTTCGAAAAAGTCCAGCTTCCTTTCTTCCTGATGCTATTTTATCAGAAGCCGCTTTTATATAGTATTTGACCAGGAGGGCAACCCGTAAGGCCTGCCCGGGTTGCGGCAGATAGCCTTCCAGATAATCACCCTTTATCACTCTAGCAAAGACACTGAATTGCTTGTCTAGTAGAGTCACAAGATCCTTAAGCCTTTGCTCAAGAAGTTCCCTCCCCTCGATACTTAGGCTGGTGAAAGACACGATATCGCCGGAAATACTTGCTTTGAACTGTGTTTTAGTCATGATCGTCAAGGGATTATGAATTACTAAATTTATAACTTTTAATTGCCATTTGCACTGATGCTGATTTTTGGTTTTATTCAGATAGGTTATAAAGCCTATAAATAACAAATATAGGTTAATAAACCTATAAATACAAAATGTAGACTATAAAGCCTATAAATTCCACAAGAAAGGGGTGGTATTTATCGATGGGCTTTTTTTGCTACTTTTGGGATTGTTATATTGAAGATATGAGTCAGGTATTGGAGAGTTTCGCAGCAATAGATTTTGAGACTGCAAATGAGTTTCCTACCAGCGTGTGCAGTGTTGGGATTGTTATAGTGCGTGATGGTGAGATATGCGACAGTTTCTACAGTCTGATTAAACCTGAACCAGATTATTACCGCCAAATAAATATGGGCATCCATGGAATTACTCCTGAGGATACAGTAAATGCTGCTGTTTTTCCTGATGTTTGGATGCAGGTGGAACCTTTGATTGAAGGACTTCCTCTGATTGCCCACAATAAAGGTTTCGATGAAGCATGTCTTAAGGCCTGCTTTAAGACCTATATGATGGATTATCCCGATTACGAGTTTTATTGCACGCTGCAAGGGGCAAGGGCTATATTGAAGGGCTTGCCAAACTATAAACTTACTACTGTAGCGGAGTATTGTGGCTACTATCTCGATAATCACCACAATGCCCTGGCGGATGCGGAGGCATGCGCCAGAATTGCTATCAGGCTCTACTCCAGGTAATGCTATGAATTCAATAATTTTATTTATTTTTAGCTACCTAAAACTCTTAAACACCACTAATTATGCCAATTATTATTCTTATTGTTGGAGTAGTGATTCTTCTACTGGTTATTGGTCTTTACAATAACCTAATCAGAAAGCGCAACGAAGTCGATTTTGCATTTGCCGCAATTGATACCCAACTTAAAAAGCGCTACGACCTGATTCCAAATCTTGTTGCCACCGTTCAGGAATATGCCAGGCATGAGAAGGAACTGCTGACCAAGGTTGCTGAACTTCGTGCAAAGGCCGTTTCGGGCAATCTCAGCCAGAATGAACAGGTGGATCTCAATAACCAACTGTCTGCCGGCATTCGCAACCTGATGGTTGCGATGGAGGCTTATCCGGAGCTTAAGGCTAACGAGAACTTCATCAATCTGCAACGCAACCTTACTGAGATAGAATCTCAGATTGCCGCAGCAAGGCGTACTTACAACGCTGCAGTTACCGATTTCAACAACAGTATTCAGGTCTTTCCTGCAAATATCTTTGCCGGAATGCTTGGCTTTACAGCCAGACAACTGTTTGTTATTCCTGAGGCCGAACGGCAGAATGTCAATGTAAAGCAACTGTTCTCCTGATTTTAAGGGGAATACCGAGTAGTTTGACTATCATGTGCTGCCTTCCGGGGCGGTCCGGAGCGATAGGTAGTTAAATCTGCTATGGCTGCACATGGTGTCGCATATTGTGAAATATTCTGTCAGATGATTCAGGAAGAAAAGTTAAGGGAGGTATTTGATACTGAACTGAAGCCCAGGTTGCAGTCCCTCGAGGGACTGCGCAAGAAGGTGCTGGGTAATATTTTTTTGATAGTCGGGGTCTTTCTTCTCTTTTTGTTTTCTATTACAAGTGGTTTTATTGCCAGTAGTGCCGGTGCAGGTTGGGTCTCTATAATAGGGCTGATCGTAGGATTGGTTTATTTCATTATAAGAGCTGGAAAGAAATATAGAGAGTACCTTAAACGATATAAGGAGGAGGTTGTCAGTGAAGTTGTNCGTCTTATCGATCCATCCTGGGTTTATGAGCCTTATGACTGTATTAGCGAGATGGAATACTGGCAGAGTGACCTTTTCAGGCTTCCTTATGACAGATATAGTGGTGATGATCTTATCTCAGGGGTAATTGACAGGACAGATTTTCGTTGTTCCGAATTGCATACCGAATACAAGGAGGTCACTTACAGGGATGGAAAGAGACATGAAACCTGGATAACAATCTTCAGGGGGCTGTTTTTTCATGCCGACTTTAATAAGCACATTAATGGGAGGACCTATATCGAACCCGACAACGCCGAGCGCTTGTTTGGTAAATGGGGCAGGAAGTTTCAGGTTAGCAGCAAGGGAAAACTTGTAAAACTGGAAGATCCTGANTTTGAAAAANTGTTTGTNGTATTCTCAACTGATCAGGTCGAGGCACGTTATATCCTTACACCTGCTTTGATGCAGGCATTGGTGGAACTCCGCAATCGTATTAACCGGAATATGTACCTGTCTTTTATCGGTTCAAGAGTCTATGTGGCAGTACAGTTTGGTAAGGGGCTTTTCGAACCTCGTATCGCTTCTTCNTGTGTAAAATATGAGGACGTACAGCAGATGCATGCTCTGTTTTTGATGAATTCAGCACTTGTTAAGGAGCTAAACCTCAACACCCGGATCTGGACCAAGGAGTAAAGGGTGCTTGCCTGTAGTGCCGCTTTGAAAGAGTATTATTATCTGCTGGAATTGAATCCTTCTTATAACGAAGCAACTGAATAATATATCACATCTTCAGTGGACTCCCGCATTACTCTGCCGGGACAAAGGCTGTAGCCTCAATCTCGACAAGGTAGTCGGGATTGGCTAGACCCGCCACAACCAGAACAGTGATTATCGGTTGATTGCTTAGTTTGCTGAAGAATGGCTGTGAGGCCTGAAATGCTTTATAAAGATCTTGCCCTTGCACTATGTAGATCGTGAGCTTCATCAGATTCGCGAAGCTGGCGTTACATGAAGCAAGGGCAATATCTATATTCTTTAGTGTCTGCTCGGTCTGCCTGGCAATATCTCCCTTGCCGACAATCTCACCATTAGCGTTAATACCATTCTGACCACCTATATAAATGGTCCTCCCGGGCCCTTCTGTTATTACAACCTGAGAATAGGCCGGATGTTTGTGTAGTCCTTCAGGATTAAGATACTTTATCATAGACAACAAAATTTATATCGTAATCAAGATTTGTAAGGACTCCCCATTACTACAACGGGGTCAGGAGTCGCCTACATGTTAGTGGACTCCGGTAGTTTCGGGCAAACAATAGGGTTTATTGCGGTTCCTATGGGAACTTCGGGAATTGCTTGAAGTCAGGATCCCTCTTTTCGAGGAAGGCTTTACGTCCTTCCTGAGCTTCTTCCATCAGGTAAAACATCAGTGTGGCATCCCCTGCAAGTTCCATTATCCCGGTCTGTCCATCCAGTTCGGCATTCATCGCACGCTTGATCATTCTGATGGCCATAGGACTACGTTTCAGTATAGTCCTGCACCAGTCAATGGTTTCGTCCTCCAGCTTATCAAGAGGTACTACCTTGTTGACCAGTCCCATATCTTCGGCNTCTTTGGCAGAGTACTGTCTGCAAAGGAACCATATCTCGCGGGCTTTCTTCTGACCTACGTGTCGTGCAAGATATGAAGAACCAAAGCCTCCATCAAAGCTACCTACCTTAGGGCCTGCCTGACCAAAGATTGCATTCTCGCTGGCAATTGTAAGGTCGCAAACAACNTGAAGCACGTGCCCCCCACCTATAGCATAACCGTTTACCATGGCAATAACTGGTTTTGGCAGACTACGGATGCGCTTGTGAAGGTCAAGTACNTTGAGCCTTGGAACACCCTGTTCGTCGATGTAACCTCCGTGCCCTTTTACATTTTGGTCACCTCCTGAGCAAAATGCCTTATCGCCTTCACCGGTAAGGATTACCACGCCGATATCCTGCCTTTCACGGCAGATATCGAAGGCATCGATCATCTCAAGGACGGTCTCAGGTCTGAAAGCATTGTAAACCTTGGGACGGTTGATTGTAATCTTGGCAATACCGTCAAGGCTCTCGAATTTTATGTCGCTATACTCTTTCTCTGTTATCCAGTTGTACATATTATTTGATTTTTGGTTCCATAAAACCTAAAAATCGTACTTATAGTTCATTTTTCAAAAACTTAAAGTACTTTCTGAGCAGTTTTCCGCTTTCCACATTTGGTGTGAAGACTTCCATCATCACAGGTTTGTCGGATGGCGCAAAGAAAGTATTCAGGTTCTGCGTGAATTCATCCTCATTAGCTGCCGAAAGGTACTGCAGTCCGAAGGTATCTGCAATTCCCCTGCAGCTCAGTCCTTGTCTGGTTTCAAAGAAATCTTCGAGTTCATCAGTCTCAGCAGGTCCTGGGATAAAGCGGAAGATACCTCCACCTCCGTTGTTTACTACCAGTATTCGGAATGTCGCCGGGAGGTACTTATGCCACAGTCCGTTTGAGTCATAAAATAGGCTCAGGTCGCCCACTATCAGCATAACAGGCACTTCGGAGGCATAGGCTGCTCCGGCTGCGGTACTGACGCAGCCGTCGATACCGCTAGTGCCCCTATTTGCGTACCAACGCAGACCATCCGACCATTCAAAGAGTTGGGCATATCTTACCGGGGTACTATTGCCAATATGCAACTGAAGCGAGGGGAGGCCCTGCTTGCTTAGCAGGTGGTACAGTTTAAGGTCACACCAGTCCAGTTTTTCAAAATACTGTTGATGGCGTATTGTTGACTGCTCAGAGCGCTTATGCCATGTGTCGCTGAATCTCTTGTCACGTTGAGGCATATGTTCAGCCACGCTGTTGAGGATGCAGGCCGGATTACCGTTGATAACCCTTGTAAGTGACTGATAGGTATCGGTGAAATGGCTTTCATTGCTGAAATGCCAGTGGATATGCGGCTTGCGCTTGCGTATCATGGCTTTGACCATCTTGGAAAGCACCGGGATGTCGAGGGTTATCAGGATGTCGGGGGTGAAGAACAGTTGTTCGTCCTCCTCGATAGTAGATACTACCCTGTCAACATTCTTAATGAAATGCTCTCCATCGAGGTTGGATAAAGTCTCTGTCAAAATCACGACTCCCTTGGCAGCCAGTTTATCAAGAGCTGTCTTCAGCTGCGGGTCATGATGTTGTGCGCCTACCAGAAGAAGGATGCGCTCGTAGCGGCTAATCTCCTGGGTGAGGAGCTCTACCTGCTCGTCAGACAATCGGCTATTACCGGTCACAACCTCTATCCTGCGTGCTTGTTTGTCGTTGTAAACAGTCTTACCGTAGAGGGGCTCACGCAAGGGTACGTTGATATGGATGGGACCTGGTGTTACTCCGGTACACTTTGTAAAGCCTTCATTCAGGATACGGTTGACATACCATTCATCGTCAGAATGACCGCCCGAAAGTGGGAGAGTGCATTGAAAGCGTACGAAATTACCGAAAATGCCAGGCTGTACAATGGCCTGACCATCAGCCTGGTCAATCCACTCCTTAGGTCTGTCGGCAGTTATGACAACTAGTGGCACCTTCTGATAGTATGCCTCGGCTACTGCCGGGGCATAGTTGAGGGCTGCCGTTCCGCTTGTGCAGACGATGGCGACGGGCTTATTTTTTTCTCTGGCAAGACCCAAAGCGAAATAGGCCGCACTACGTTCATCGACAATACTCAGGCATTCGAATTTTTCCGAGCCCGCGAAGGAGATAATCAACGGTGCATTGCGCGATCCGGGGGAGATAACCACTTGTTCAACGCCATGCAGATGGCATAGGTCAACTAAAGCTTTTACAATAGGTTTGTCTGAAACAGGTTTACTCATTATGTATTAAAGGTTTATTCCTGAAAATTAGCGGGAGATGACAGATAGGAGAGTCCTGCTCTTGGCTACAGTTTCCCTCCATTCACTGTTCAGCTCCGACAGACGGGTCAGTCCTCCGCCTGCAAAAAGGGTGCAATACCCGGGGTATAGGCTCATGCAGCGTATGTTGACGTACAAATCAAGCCGGCCTGCAGATACAGGTCCCAGAAAGCCACCATAGAACTGCCTTGAATGGTTTTCTACATTCCTAATCAGGTTAAGGGCAGCCTGCTTGGGTTCACCACACAGGGCAGGTGTCGGATGAAGAGCTTCCACAAACTGTGCCACGTCGGGGTCCTCGCTCCACCTGAATTTGTAAGTAGTCTTGAGATGTACCACATTGCCTGCCCGGATAACCTCGGGGCCGGCCTTGTCGAAGTCGTTGATATTGAAGCTGTATAGGATATTGTCTATGTAGTTGCTTACCAGAGCCTGCTCTTCTGTTTCCTTTGTTGTCCACTCTGACATTGAGTGCGTCGGGAACCTTGTACCTGCCAGAGAGACTGTTGAAAACAGGTCAACTTGTCGCTTGAGTAGCAGTTCGGGTGACGCTCCCATCCAAATGCCCGTGGTGGGTGAGGAGATTAGATAAACAAAGGCATCGGGGTACTTCCTGGTTAGCTGAATAAAGATTTCAGCGGCTGCAGGGATTAGGTGTTGCTCGATACGTATCGAGCGTGAAAGGATGACCTTTTTAACTTCACCATGCTCGAGGGCTTCCAGCATGCTGGTAAACTTGGCCGTGTATTCCATAAAGTCCGGATCCGATGGGTCCGGGATACCGATATTGGTTAATTGACCATCTCTATCGTTACCCGAAAGAGAGGCTATATCGTTTATGTCGGCTGCTGGCACATATCTGAAATGCTTTATTTCAGCCGGGATAAAGTGCTGACCACTTGTCTCTCTGTCATCGAAGGGGTAGCAAACAAAGGATTCCTCAAGGTGCCTGTTATTTAGGGCTGAGAAGTTGAATGGTTTGACCTGAGCAGCTTCTGCAATAGTAATAAAATCATTCTGGGGAAGGTGAAAGGCATAGAAGGACTTCCCACTTTCCAGAAGATTCTGAATTGAATATTCTATCTCTTGCATATTAAAGCTCTGATTGTCATCTGTCCCGCTGTGGACGGGATATATCCTTGCCCTTTACTAAGTTGCAAATATAGCAAATTTCCGACGGCTGATGTCCGTTGTTTTAATGATGTAGTGACGATTCAGGGATTTAGAATGGTGACTTTCAATAAACAACAAAGGGCCGCAAGGCCCTTTGAATTTAATATCATTAACATCGGTTTATTCCGATTAGATAGTGCCAAGAACAACCTTGAATTCAATGTATTCTTCATTTTCATTACCGGCTGCATCCACCGCCCTGATAAGGAGGTGATAATTTCCGGGTTTGGCATTAGAAGGAACTATTGTGGAGAGCTTGAGATCGTATATTTTTAGCCCTGCGTTGATTTGAGCTTCATTTTTATATTCCCACTCTATCTCCTGATCGCCTGTACCCTTGTGAGTATCACCAGTTCTAACGTAGTGAATATCCACCTTGTAAGATTCGAGTTCAACATTATCTGTCAATTCAGCACTGATATCCAATGGGGTATTCTGCAAAACTTTTGCGTTGGCTGCAGGAGCCAAAATCTCTATTGTTGGCTTTTGCTTATCAGCCGTAGGTTCATCTTTCTTGTTTTTACTCTTACAAGCCCAAAGGGTTATGGCCGCAATAGATAATAGGCCTAATGTCTTGAAATTCATAATATTGTATATTTGAGTTAAATACGTGGTGTTTTATACGACACAAAGGTAGTTTTGGTTTCCTTTTTGTAAAAATATATTGTTGAAAATAACTGATTTTTCTATTCCAACTCTAAAATGGGATGTTTATCAGTATTTGAATACTCCTTCCGGGTTCGGGTATCCCAACTTTCCGATAATAGCTAAGGTGATTGAAATGTTTAGCATTCAGCAGATTGTCGGCTTTAAGGCTGATCTCTGCACTATTCCCTGCCACGTTGACAGGAATCAGAATTGAAGCCCCAAATACTTTATATCCGGGTGTCTCATCTTCATTGCGAGCCACATGATCCTGCCTTGCGACCAGCCTGGCATTAACTGAAAAACGCCATTCACTGTTATTTATTGCGATGGGAAGCAGATAAGTGAGTTGTCCAAACACACTGGGTGGAGGAGAAAGTGGCAGGGGATAGTCGGCACCGTCGGTCTGACTGTTACTTATCCATTCTCCATTAATAATATATTCCCATCTGTGACCAATGACATCTCTGTATTCGAGTTCGATACCCATCATCTCGGCTTCCGATTCAGTGTACACATAGACTTGTCCCGCATGGGGAAGCAGACTCCAGCGTCCTGAAGGTTTCAGGAAGATATAGTTGGAAAACCTATATATATAGGGCGAAAAGACAACTTTTCGCCTGCCCTTGCTGTACTCTGCCACAAGGTCGGCATAATAAGCAATCTCGGAATCCAGGTCACTGCTTCCAGCCTCATGTCTGAAGGAGCTGTGGTGTACACCATTGGCAGCCAGTTCGTTGGCTGTAGGGGCTCTGAAGCTCCTACCCAGGTTAAGGCTGATGTTCAAGGGATCTGAGACTTTGAATTGCAGGCCAGCCGACCAGCTAAAATCACTAAAGGTTNTGTTGACTGCGCTTGCCCTTTGGGCATGGGCTCTGGAAGCTTCATCACTGTGTCCTTTTCCTGCCAGGTATTTATAGAGCAAGGGATCGAAATATGCACTTACATCAAGTTGGTTATGATCATATCTCACGCCAGCATTGAGATTCAGACGAGACGATAGCTTATACGCATACCTAAGGAAAAGTCCGGCCGAACCTTTTTCAAATTGCGGCATCAGGAAACTGTAGCCTGCCACACTGTTATTCTGTTGCTGCAACTGGATTCCTGCCGTGAAATCCTGGTTGTTGTTTACCCTGTAGTTCCACTTGATATTGCCTGACCAGGTGCGTAGCATAAAGTCGAGTTCCAGATCCGGATATTTTTCAGGAGCCACCTGATTGGCGAAATGGGTGTGAAAGGCAGCATACTCCTGTCTGTGGTTTTGCTGAAACCCCATATCTATGTTGAATGCCGAGTGAGGAGTCTGTATGATTGTGCTTGATGTAAGTGAACGATGTTCTATCTGCTGGTAGGGATACTCAATATTTCTGTCGTCACCGTCATCCTGCACCCTGCTTATATCCGGTTCACCATGGGCTCCTGGGAAGAAGCCCGACTTCTGCCACACCCTGGCTGCTGACAATGATGTTCTCCAGTGATTGCCCCTGTACCCTACCTGGAGGAATAAGTCCTGTTCCTTGCCTGCACTATTTTTGAGTTTGCCACCGTAAATTGGGATACTACGGTTATTGTAGACTACTGTATCGATGGGAATACGGTAGTCTCCGTAATCAAGGATGCTGATGCGGGACTTAAAGAATAGTCTCTGACCGGCTCCCTGCAGCAGGAGGGAGCCTGCTGCAGTTTGGTTGACAGACTTGCCAAGCATTTGCACCTTACCACCAAGACCTTGTGCAGGGACAGTATTACTGCTCAGTTGTAGTATTCCTCCCATTGCATCACTCCCATGTTCGATAGCGGCTGCACCTCTTACAAGTTCCACCTCCTCTGTAAGGAAGGGGTCGACCTCAAGACCGTGATCTGCACCCCATTGCTGCCCTTCTTGTTTGATACCATTGTTTACTACTACAACACGGTTGAAGCTCATACCCCTGATTACGGGCTTTGCAGCAGAAGCCCCGATATTCATTGCATTGAATCCGGGTAAATGTTCAAGTGCCCCGACAAGAGTTCCGCTGACCAGCCTGCTTAACTCACTGCCACCAATGAGTTCGCTGTTACCGCCATTCCTGGCGGATCGGCTTTTGACAAGTATCTCTCCCAGGCTTAGGCTCGTTGGTTGGAGTACCACATGTATATGATGATTGCGACCTCCGGTCAGGATGGTATCTGAAGTCTCACAACCGATAAATGAAATGCTGATATGGATGCTGTCCTGGTCATCGTTGGGTAGTACAAAACGCCCATTTACATCACTTACCGCAAAGCCCTTGTTCCATGCAATATGAGCTCCAGGTAGAGGTTCCATATCTGTCCCGGTCACAAGACCTGCCACATGAAAGTTACTCTGGGCTGCCACCCCGAGTGGCAGCAACACAAGCATACATAATAATAGCCTTAACATTTATGGTCCTAATAGTCTTTTCAAAGCTTGTAAAAGTACTAAAGACCCCTGATGGTTCAGGCACTTTAATCTTTTTTAATAAAACAGGGTATAGTCCGGAGGCTTTTATTCGTNATTCGTGTAATTAAATCTGCTATTCAAAGGAATCGATATTTTATTAAATTACAGGTGAGTTATCTTTGACCCTGTAACGGCTGCAAAAGCCGGATAACCTAAAACTTCTTGAAATGAACAAAGCTAACTACACTAAAAGATACGGTTTCGGCTTAGTGGTGCTACTGGTAGGTATTGTGTTACTTCTGGATAATTTCGGAGTGATACCATACGAGGTAAGAGATGTTATATTCAGATGGCCGATGATTTTTGTTCTGATTGGTCTGATTAACGTGATAAATCGTGAATGGACCTCAGCATTGATACTATTCCTGATAGGCGCATTCTTTCTGTTGCCTACTCTGTCTGAACATTTTTCCTACCATAGCTTATGGCGGTTCTGGCCTGTTTTATTGATAATAGCCGGTTTTGGGATATTGAAGGGACGAAAGTCTTCGGGTTGCCATAGGATCAAAGNTGCAGGCACTAATAGTACCGACTATCTTGATGTAGTGGCAGTATTCGGTAGTAGCACAAACAGAATCAGATCCGACAATTTTCGAGGGGGTGAGATTGTTGCTGTCTTTGGTGGTTGTGAGATATACCTAACTGATGCTATTCTGTCACCTGAAGGGGGAACTCTTGATATAGTTACTGTCTTTGGGGGAACCAAATTATATGTGCCGCGCGACTGGCATGTAAAGGTTGAGTCCTCAAATGTGCTTGGTGGATATGTTGATAAGCGTGTCGGGGTAGGTGAGAATATAGATATGACCAGAACCCTTAAGATAGAAGGAGTGAATGTATTTGGTGGTGTGGAATTGCTAAGTATGTAACGGAATGCTGCATCCGGTATTAACCCACAAGTATGTATACCCTGGACTGATCCTTTTCTGGGCCTTNCATGCAGTATTGCCGGCTGCTCTCCTGCATTACTACGCTGACCTTGAGTGGACCTATGCCCTTGTTGACGGGGGAGTGTACAGTTTCGGTCTGGTGATTGTGGGACTGTCGTTGTGGTACCCGGTGTCATTCCGTACGCAGGAGATTCCGATAACCAGGAAGCTGCTTCATAACTCACTGATATGTGTTGTTGCAGCAGTAATCTGGATATTGGTGTCATCATTTTTGTGCAGAATATTGCTTGGAACCAATCAACACTATATTGAAGTGGCCAGTACGGTGCTCCCCTTCAGGATTCTGTGGGGGATTAACGAGTTTGTTATGTTTATTATTGCCAGCCATTTCTTTATATTCTACANAGATCTGGAAGAAAAGCGATTGCAGGAGGAGGTGCTCAAAAAGCAGGTGAAGGAGTCGGAACTAAAAACCCTAAAGGCCCAGTTGAATCCGCATTTTCTGTTCAACAGCCTCAACTCGGTGAGNGCTCTGACGCTCACTGCACCCGAAGATGCACGGCATATGCTGGCACAGTTGTCCGAACTGCTGCGTTATTCGCTTAGCAATAATCAAATGGCGATGATTTCCCTTAGCAAGGANATGGAGAATATTCGCCGCTATATGGAAATTGAGAGGGTGAGATTTGGAGAACTGCTCAACTATGAGGAGGAGATAGCTGCAGATTGTGAAAAGAGCATAGTTCCTGCGCTTATTCTGTTGCCCCTATATGAAAATGCTATCAAGCACGGTTTATATGAGAGCCTTGATCCCGTAACTGTCAGGACTAAATGTTTCAGGAAGGGCAACAACTTGTTTGTTGTGGTAAGCAACAATTTTGATGCAAGTGTATCATCTCCGGTAGGAACCGGTCTGGGACTGAAACATACTGCCAATATACTACGCAACCTCTTTGGAAGAGATGGACTGCTGGTGGCAGGAGCCTCGGACGGGATTTATACAGTTCGTATATGTATTCCTCAAAGTTAAAAGCATGGACAATAACCCTGTCTACACAGCTATAATAGTGGATGATGAAGCGCCTGCGCGCTCCATCATCAGGCAATATCTTGGACGTCATGCCAATGTTGAGGTCATTGGTGAATGTGCCAACGGTTTTGATGCAATCAAAATGGTAAGGGACCTGAATCCTAATCTTATGTTTCTTGATATCCAGATGCCCAAGGTGAGCGGCCTGGAGCTTCTTGAAGTGCTGGAAGATGCGCCTCAGGTGATTTTTACTACGGCCTATGATGAATATGCTTTGAAGGCTTTCGAGCTGAATGCAGTGGATTATCTGCTTAAGCCATTCTCACTTGAGAGGTTTGATGCGGCTCTGAACAAGGCCCTTGAAAGACTTGCAGGAGGACTACCTGCTCAGCGTCCTCCGGTTGAGGAGATCAGGAATGAGAATCCCGAGAAACTAAATCGTATAGTGGTAAAGAAGGGTAGTAGCATTTCTGTTATACCGGTAAGTGATATCTTGTTTCTTGAGGCACAGGAGGAATATGTGATGATATACTCAGGCCAGGGTCGCTTTATGAAGCATCAGACTATGCATTATTATGAAAGTCACCTGCCCGAGAATGAGTTTGTAAGGATTCACCGCTCGTATATCGCAAATATCACCAAGATCAGCAAATTGGAGCCTTACGACAAGGATAGCTATATAGCTGTGATGCCGCCCGACCACAGGCTGAGGATTAGTCGTACCGGTTATAGGAAACTTAGAGAGAAACTGGGGTTCTAAGTGATATTCGGATTGCTTTGAAGCCGTAAAGGTAGGGGCTACTTGATTGTAACTTTGGGTTTCAGGCCTTCAATGAGACTGGCCAGTTGAGTACGCTTTATCTTGCCCGACTCAGTCAGGGGGAAGCTATCAACGATGTAGATTGCTGCCGGCATCTCGTAGCGCTTTACTAACTTTTTAATTCTTTCAGGTAGGGTAGCCATGTCGGACGGTTTGCCCTGACAAACCAGCACTATCTGTCGATCCAGCGTGCTGTGGGGTATATGAGAAATTGCAAAGGGTACATCCACGAGGTGGACTATCTTGTTTTCAATAGCTTCTGGTGAGTGCTTGATTCCACCGCTATTAATAATATTATCAGCCCTTCCTTTAATCAGAAAACTTCCGTCTTCCCTGATCTCGGCGATGTCGTTGGTTACCAAAAGCTGATCACATATACCCTTGGCATCTATGCAAAGGCAGGATCTATCATCCAATGAAAGCCTTACATCTGGCAGGGGAACAAAGCCATCGGTTCTTTCCTTGCCATTAATTCTGCGCAAGGCAATATGTGAAAGTGTTTCGGTCATTCCGTAGGTTTCATATGCCTTGAATTCCACCTTCTGCAATAGCCTGTCGAGTTNGCTATCCACCTTAGCCCCACCTATAATTACATCTCTGAGATGTAGAAGTGCGGGACTGCCCAACTTCAGCTCGTTTAGCATCTGCATTGGAGTGAAGGCCGCAAAGTCAACCACACGGTCAATATCTGCCAAAGGGTGGGAGGATGGTTTAACTGCTATGAGGTCAAGGTTACCGACAAGGGCCCTTACAAGCATCATCCTGCCGGCGACGTAGTTTGCCGGCAAGCAGAGCAAGGCACTCATACCGGGTTTGAGATTAAAGAACTTAAGGGTCTTTAAGGCTGAGTTGATCATTGCAGCCTTGCTTACCCTAATCTCTTTTGGAGTTCCTGTGGATCCTGAGGTGTACATTGTCANTAGGGCATCTTCATTTGCCCATGCCTTCAGAAAGCCAAGCACATCCTCACCCTCCCTCTCCTTGAGCCTGTCAAGAGTGCTAAGACTGTAGTTGAATCCATTGATTTTTATAGTGTTGTATTGAAGGTGCTCCATCTCAAATAGTTATACTGGCTGTCTGTAATGAAGGTGCCCGTTCTCAACAACAAGAAAGCTCCCGGTATTGTTGCTGAAGACTTGTCCGGTACCCAGTCCCTGAGGCATGGGATTGCCAAGTGTTGCTGTCCACTGGGCAATGGCATTCAATCCGGTATTAGCTTCAAGAGCAGAGGTAACCCACCAGCCGGTGCCCAGAGATTTTGCATGCTTTATCCATTCTTCGGAGGCCTTGATGCCTCCGAGCAAACTTGGTTTAAGTATTATATACTGAGGTTTTATAAGTTCGAGCAAGTACCTTTTTTCTTCAGGTCTGTTAATTCCAATCAACTCTTCATCCAGGGCAATAGGAACAGGGGTATTGGCGCAGAGTGTAGCCATCTCTTTTTCGTGGCCGGCCCTGATAGGTTGCTCGATGCTATGTATCTTAAGCTTTGCCAATTCTTCCAGAATTCTTTTAGCTTGAGTAGGAGTGAATGCACCATTTGCATCAACACGCAACTCTATGGTTTCAGGACTAAAGCGCTTGCGCAGTGAGCGCAGCAGTGACAGTTCACTNTCAGTATCAAGTGCCCCAATTTTGAGTTTCAGGCAGGAAAAGCCATCCTGGAGTTTGGCCTCAATCCTGCGGCTCATCTCATCGAGATTTCCCATCCATATCAGACCGTTGATGGGAATTGATGTAAGGCCATCTGTAAAAGACGAAGGGAAAAGTATATTTCTGCCACCTTTATGTAGGTCTATAAGTGCAGTTTCAAGTGCGAACCTTACTGCAGGCCAGTCCATAAGGGAATGGTGCAGATCTACGGTATAATCATTTATATTGCCACAAACCTCGCTAAGCTTGTTTTCAAGGTCGGGTCTGTCGTCAATACTGAGATGGGGAAGTATTGAGCATTCACCGGTTCCCACTATCCCGGGTTCATCTTCATTCCACACACTGAGATAATAGCTCAACTTGCTGGTGAGAACACCACGCGATGTTCCTCCGGGTTCTTTGAAGTATAGTTTGTGAAGCTGGAACGATGCCTTATACATTATNTTCTATGTTGAGTGGTGCTAAATTACAACCCCGGGATAGAAAATCCGAATAATTTACCGGATAACTATCAACGCCCTGCGTCGGTTCAGTGAAACACTTATATAGGTTCCTTTTATTTCCGGAAATTTTTATCCAATGAGCTTGCAGGTGGGATGAGTTGTGTATATAACAGGGAATGAGGGCGGTAGAGAGTTGACAAAATGAGTTTAAATACGGAAATTATTCTATAATGGTTCTAAATTGTGTAAACTAAAACAATATGAAGCTCTTTGATTGCAGACCTTTAGCCCTTGTTATGTGCTGCAGAGCATTTTTTTGATTCCACTTTCTATGTTTTACAACATATAATAGTCTTTTTGAAGCAAAAAATGAAACTTTGAGCAGTTTAATGCGTTGAAAAACAATAATATAAAATGCTCTTATAATTTGAAGGCTATTTCGGTTAATTATCATTAAAANCAATGAAGTTTGAACTAATTAAAGTAATTTTGCAGTAATAGAAATTTCAAACAAATATCCCATATAGTCTATGAAAAAATATGTGATCACAGTCAACAGCAAGCAATACGAGGTTGAGGTGGAAGAGGTAAGAGCTGCTGCGCCAGCTGCCCGTAAACAGGTAAATGGAACTACACAGGCGCAGAGGCCGGCTGCTGCAAGTTCATCCAAGTCTGTGAACGGAACCGCAGGAAAGACTCTTGTTGCCCCTATGCCGGGTAATGTGTTGAAGGTTCTTGTTGCTGAGGGCGAAAAAGTAACAAAGGATCAACCAGTATTGGTCTTCGAAGCAATGAAGATGGAAAACAACCTGACTGCTCCTGCCGACGGAACAATAGTCACGTTGAATGTAAAGGAGGGTTCTGTGATGTCTGTCGGTGATGTGCTTCTAGTAATTGAATAAGCATTTTTTGCAATGGGAAAAAGAATAGGTATTACCGAAACCATACTCCGGGATGCGCACCAGTCTCTGATTGCGACGCGTATGCGCACCGAGGTTATGTTGCCGATAATCGAAAAACTTGATGATATAGGGTATCACTCCCTCGAAGCTTGGGGCGGTGCTACCTTTGACTCCTGCATTCGATTTCTGAATGAGGATCCATGGGACCGTCTGCGTAAGATCAAGGATAAGGCAAAGAAGACTCCGTTGCAAATGTTGCTTCGTGGTCAAAACCTGCTCGGATATCGTCACTATGCCGATGACGTGGTTGAGTACTTCGTACAGAAGGCCATTGCCAACGGTATGGATATTATCAGGATTTTCGACGCACTGAATGACCCAAGAAATATCGAGACTGCTATCAAGGCATGTATCAAGGAAGGTGGTCATGCACAGGCCGCTATCTGCTACACTACAAGTCCTTTCCACAGCCTTGAGCAATTTGCCAAGGATGCCAAAATTCTTGAAGATATGGGTGCCCACTCTATCTGTATCAAGGACATGGCCGGTCTGCTCAAGCCTTTTGATGCATACAACCTTGTAAAGGCTATCAAGGAAACCGTTAAGATACCGGTACAATTACATACACACTATACAAGTGGTGTGGCTTCAATGACCTATATCAAGGCTATCGAAGCCGGAGTAGATGTTGTTGATACAGCAATATCTCCTATGGCACTTGGTACTTCTCAGCCTCCGACAGAACCGCTTGTTGCTTCTTTGGAAGGAACTGAATATGACACAGGTCTTGACCTTGTCAAGCTGAGTGAGATTGCAGAATACTTCACACCATTCAGAGAAAAATGGATCAAGGAAGGTCTGCTCGATACCAAGATGCTTGGTGTTGATGCCAATGCCCTGATATACCAGGTTCCCGGTGGTATGTTGTCCAACCTTGTATCCCAGCTTAAGCAGGCTAATGCCCTTGACAAGTATGAAGAAGTACTTAAGGAAGTTCCCCGCGTTCGTGAAGACTTTGGTTTCCCACCACTGGTTACACCTTCAAGCCAGATAGTTGGTACACAGGCTGTATTCAACGTACTTACTGGTGAACGCTACAAGATGGTTCCAAAGGAATCCAAGGGTATTGTTAAGGGAGAATATGGCAGGACTCCTGCTGCCATATCAGCCGAACTAACCAAGAAGATTCTGGGTGACGAAGAACCT
>JGI24711J26586_10001438_pt1 | contig 18191 bp, 18 predicted proteins | sample BioPla3DNA1_FD_26586 | JGI IMG/M metagenome (IMG submission 26586)
CTCAATAGAGTTTACAGGTATTAAGGCAGGTATTTATTCAGTAACTGCATCTTATAATGGGGCCTGCGAGATTGTTGTAGACCCTGCCTATGAAGTTGAAGCTTCATGGAAAACGCCTGCTAAACCTGTAATAACCTCATACAACTCATATTGCCAGTATGATGCTGTAGTTTCAATTGAGACTAGTGAACCTGGAGTGAGCTATTATCTGGTTGAATATGATGATTTGACTGTTGGATTAGCGGAAACTGACACTATTTCAGGCACTGGCGAAGCTATAGAATGGGATCTGTCATTATTGCCACTTGGAAGTACTTTCTTCACAGTTGTTGCTGTCAGTGACGAAGGACAGTGTATAGCAATGTCAGATTTGTTTGAAATCAACCTTAATGAATGTGAGCAACCAGTTCGTGAATACTACATTGATGTTGATGCACTTGAATACTGTTCTGATGTTAATGGAATAATTCTTACAGTAGATTCTACCACTCTGGGTGCTTATTACGAATTGGTTGAAGTAGACAATGTAGACAATGAGGATGTTCCTATTCAGATAATAAAGGGTAACGGAGGATCAGTTGCTTTCGGTAATCCTATAAAGGGAACGAAGACATATACAATAACAGTTATGGGATCCAAGGAACACTTTGCAATTGATGGTGGTAAGTTTACTGTTGTTGAAAATTCTGCTCCAAATCAGTATATGATTAGCAGTGGTGGTCCTGTAAATGTTCATGAAATAACACTGTCTGGCTCAGATGAAGACGTATGGTATTTCATAATGCGCAACGGACAGATTGATTTCGACAGGACTCCGCTTGTAGGAGATGGTAATTTACTAAACTTTGGTCCTGTAAATAATCCGGGTGATTACCATGTGTTGGCTGTTAGTCCTGCAGGTTGTGAAGCCCTTATGGATGGAACAGCTGTGATCTACCAATCACAGCTGGTTGCAGTGGCCGATACTCTATACCTGGGTCCTGGTGATCTTGTAGGTGTTATTGACCTTGGATTAAATGACGCTGATTACTTCTTACCTGGACTCGATATTACCGGGGAAACAGGAAATATAAGGTTTAGTCTGGTCGATGAAGAAGGTATAGTAGATGCGGATATTAATGAGATTACTGGATTTTTGACTTACCGCAAGTTACCTAGCTTCTATGGTAAGGATTCACTTACCTATGTGGTAGAGAATATAGATGTTGTGGGACGTATGGCAACCGGAAAGATAATAGTGATGGTTGGTAATAAAGACTTTGACGAAGAACGTTCATTCCTGCTTCCCAATGCATTCTCACCCAATGGAGACGGTATAAATGACAGGTTTGTAATAAGTGGACTAGGAGTCACTGCAGAGTCATCACTTGAAGTATACAACAGATGGGGTACTATAGTCTATCGTAGTAATGGCAAGCAGTATGATAATAGCTGGGATGGACGCTCAAATGTTGGTGCCATGGTATCAATAGGCAAGGAATTGCCCAATGGAGTTTACTTCTACATATTCAAAGTATCCAAGAATATTGAAGGTAAGCTTGAAGAGCGAACCTACACAGGTTACGTTGAACTGAGACGTTAATGTAAGGTGAAATTGATTGAGAATACTAAAAACCCTGATATACGGAGGTGTGTAGCACCTCCGGTGTTAGCTAGACCCTATGTTATGGTAAGAAAAATTTTAGTTTCCATAGGTGCTTTACTATTGATCGGTGGGCAGTGTTTGTTTGGACAGGATCAGTACCGGTTCAATCACTATATTGCNAACCAGGGGTTACTTAACCCTGCCTATAATGGAACACGGGATGTAATAAGTGGCCTTTTGATACATAGAAGCCAGTGGATTGGTTTTGATGGTGCTCCTATGAATCAGGCACTTAATGTACATGGTGCCATTGAGGATACTGATGTAGGTCTGGGACTTTCGATTGTAAATGATCATGTTGGGTTTTCCAATACCCTTGACCTATTTGCTGCCGGGTCATATAAGATTAGACTTGACAGGGATGAGAAATTCCTTTCATTTGGGTTACAGGCTGGTTTTAGTTCATTAGTATATGATGGAACTAAGGCTGTAACTGGTGAATATAGTGATCCGGTGTTTGAGGGTAAAGAGTCAAAGCTGAACTTCAATTTTGGTTTTGGTACATATTTGTATTCGGATATGTATTTTGTGGGCTTTTCTATACCGAAGTTCTTTACAAATCAGTTTGATGAAGGGTCTGAGGGGTTTAAGAATACAATTGATTTCAAGAATATGCATATGTACCTGTATGGAGGTTATATCTTTGACTGGTATCCTGTTAAGGTAAAACCTACTTTACTCATGAAACAGGTATATGGTGCTCCTATGCAGTTTGATGCATCTGTGAATGTTCTGCTTGCAGAACAGTTCTGGATCGGAATGTCGTACCGTACTGTTTCAGAGGCTGTATTGCTGCTTGAATATATTATAAACAGACAGTTTACAGTTAGGTATTCTTTCGATTACTCATTCTCTCCGATAAGTCGATATGCTAAGGCCGGTTCACATGAAATTGGCCTGCAGTTTGATTTTACATTCAATAAGCGACCCGGAATGCGATCAATTCGTTATTTTTAATCTAAAAAAAGGATCTCATGAGACTAGCCTTACACTTACTACTACTGTTCACGCTATTGATTGCCCCGATGAATCTTTCGGGACAAAGTACTTTGCGTCGCGCAATTAGTCAGTTTGAACGTGGTGAGTATTATGAAGCGCTTCAATATTACAAATCATTAATGGATAATGATTATAAGTTTGACGTAGAGGATAGGATCAGGATAGCTCATTGTTATTATCAACTTAATAACATTGATGAAGCCCTCAACATCTTCCTGGAACTTGAGGAGGAGGGCCATCAGTTGTCTGGCTATGATTTGTTTGTATATGCAGCAGTTGNTCACCGATTTGGATTCTATGATGGTGCGATTGAGCGTTACCAGCGTGCACGACCTCAAAATCCGGGTTTGCAATCGCAGATTGATGAGTTGATAGCTTCCTGCGAATGGGCTTTGGAAAATGACGTATATCTAACAAATGTACGTGTTAACCCGTCCAGTATTAACACATACGGACAATCCTTCGGTGTTCAGTACTATGGTGATGGTATTGTTTATTCCTCTGCTTCTTCTGCCGATTCCAAGAATAAGGATAAGCAAGGAAAGAGCTTCCTTAGTTTGTACTATTCTGAGATGGCAAATGACCAGATAACAAGTACTAAGNTATTCTCTAAAAACCTGTTGTTTCCATATCACATTGGAGCAATTTCCTTTACATCTGACTACAAGACAATGTATTATACAAAGACAGTCAGAATTAAAGGAGGAGATTCAAGGGTTAAGATATATTCTGTTGTGTGGGATGGTAAGGATTGGATAAATGAAAGGGAGGTGCCTTTCAACTCTGATGATTTTGATAATGCTTATCCGGCAGTTTCTCCGGATGATAAGTACTTATATTTTTCATCCAACAGACCTAGTGGATACGGACGTACTGATATATGGAGGGTGGAACGTAAACCAAACAGAACCTATGGTTCACCAAGCAACCTTGGACCCAGGGTTAATACCTTTGGGGATGAGCGTTATCCTTTTATAAGCAAAGACAATGTTTTGTATTTTGCAAGCGATGGTCACCCGGGTTTTGGTGGATTGGACCTGTTTAAAGCTACTTTTGAAGGTGGAATTTGGAGTAATGTACAAAATATGCTTAGACCGTTCAACTCTGAAAAGGATGATTTTGGCTATGTTATAAATCCCAAAGATCCACAAAAGGGTTTTATCTCAACAAACAGGCTTGGTGCCGAAGGTGAAGACTATATCTTCTATGTTCAATACCTTGATGAGGAACCCCAGGTTGTTGTACCTGAACCGGAACCTGAACCAGAGGTTGTTGAAGTAGAAGTGGTTGAACCGGTCCAAAAGCCAGATCCCGTTATAGAAGTTGTTGAGACAAAGCCTGTTGTAGAAGAGCCGAAAATAGATTTGTCTATTTTCCCGTCTTCTCTTGCAGGTCAGGTGCTTAGTACATTCAATGGCACAGCTCTTGGTGATGTAAATATTGTCCTTGCTGATGCATTTACTGGTACTGTTGTGGGAAGAGCTACTAGTTCTGGAAATGGTCGTTTTTCTATTACTATCCCTGACTCATACAGAAGGGAAGGGCAGGAATTTGAAATATCCATGAGTAAACCAGATTATAACACCAGGAAGTTTACTGCTAATATCATGGATCTGAATGAAATTGCCGCTACCGGATTCAGTCTTACTCCAATATTCAAGGAGGCTGATCTTAATGAATTGAGCGGAATTGTAATTCCATATGTGGGAGATGATATTACACCGGATGGTTACAATATACTTGACAGGGTTGCAGCATATTTGCTGGCTAATCCAAATGTGGTAATTAAGCTTAACGGCCATACTGATGCCAGAGGTGACAGACTGAATAATCTTAATATTTCTCAAAGGATTGCTGAAAAGGCTGAAGAATACCTGTTGAAGAAGTCTGTTCCAGATGAAAACATCATTCCACGTGGTTATGGTGAGCGTTACATCCTGAACAAATGCCGTAGAGGTAAGTTGTGCTCAGATGAGGAACATCTTGAAAACAGAAGGGTAGAGGTTGTGGTATGGCGCTTTTTGAATTAGTGCATAAATCCCTATTTAATTAAATTGTTAGTTTTAATCAAGGCAATTACTAAAATCGATTAACGATGAAGCTAAGAGAACTCTTGATATTAACTCTTTCAGTTCTGTATCTTGCTCCGGTGCATGCAGACAAATTGGCACACCTGAGGAGTTCACGGCAAATTATTACCGTGGATCAGATAAGTGCTCCATATTATACAATTCAGGTAGTTGCCTTAAAGGAACCACCGCAAAATGCGGAGTTTTTTGCAGAACTTAATGAAGTATATGAGTATAATTGTAATGACGGCTTTGTACGTTATACAGTGGGTCGCTATGCTTCATTTGGTGATGCTCTTGATGATCTAAATATTCTTAAAGCCAAGGGTTATCAGGATGCTTTCATTCTTAACACCCGCAAGATATCAATTGTCAACACCTCTGGTTCATCGTTTACTGTTGACAAGAACCAGGCTCCAGTGGCCGGTAGAAGATATACAATTCAGATTGCTGCTTTCAGATTTCCTGTATATGTATCCGAGTTTAAGGAATTTGATTCCGTTGTGGAGTACTATATGGCAGATAAAATCTACAGATATTGTGTGGGAGACTATGACGGTTCTGAAGTTATGGCAGAATTATTGAAGGTACGAGAAAGGGGATATCAGAATGCATTTCTGGTTCCCATTGAAAAATATGCTCCATATAGGATAGAATAAATTTGCAGTAAGTCGGTCTGTCGCCTGTTGCTCAGCAATGGGAGGAAAGTCCGGACAACACAGAGCACCACACTTCCTAACGGGAAGATAGTCGCAAGGCTATTGTAGTGTAACAGAAAACAACCGCCTCGTAAGGGGTAAGGGTGAAAAGGTGGGGTAAGAGCCCACCGGTGCTGTAGGCAACTATGGCAGCCGTACACCATGTGGGTTGCAAGACCATGTATATCACGGTTTCCTTCGGGATACGGGGCTGCTCGTCCCGGTGCCATGTTGCAGCCGTGAAGGGTAGGTCGCTAAAGGTATTGGGTGACTAATATCTCAGATTAATGACAGACACCGGGCTTGCCCGGTACAGAATCCGGCTTATAGACTTACTGTTTATTTTATTCTGTTATTTTCAAGAGAGGGATCGTGATACAGGACAGAATCAATTTTTTACGCCGGTTTATCGAGGAGGATATCTGGCGTATCCGAAAGGATAATACTTCTAAACGCCAATTCTGGCTGTTCAGGGTGATACGTATTTTTGTTCTTGCCCTGAAACGCTTTGCAGTTGATGACTGCCAGGTTAAAGCCTCCGCTTTAACCTATTATTCGATGCTCTCTGTTGTTCCTGTTATTGCCCTTGCATTTGCNATAGCCAAGGGGTTTGGTTTTGTTGATACTCTTGAAAGAATCATCAACGAGAACCTATCCAGTCACAAGGAAGTGGCCACCTGGATACAAGAATTTGCACTCAGCTATCTTGATANCACCAAGAGTGGTATGATTGCTGGAGTAGGTATCATAATCCTGCTTTGGAGTGTTATGCAGATCCTTGGTAGTATAGAGAAGTCTTTTAATGATATATGGGGAATAAAGCATTCGCGATCAATAATCAGGAAGTTTAGCGATTATATTTCTTTTGTGATTGTAGCTACTGTTCTTCTGGTGCTTTCCTCCGGTTTGATGGTTTTCCTNTCTAATTCTGTGACTATTTTCAACCTTGGCAAGATTGCAACGCCGATAATCTCATGGGCATCTCCTTACATACTTACATGGGCTGTATTTACAATCATGTTTATGTTGATGCCTAATACAAAGGTGAAGTTTTCCTCAGCTATTTTTGGAGGAATTATTGCAGGTTCTTTATTCCTTGGACTTCAATATGGGTATATAACATTTCAGATCGGTGTATCAAAGTATAATGCTATTTACGGTAGTTTTGCAGCTCTCCCTCTGTTTCTTATTTGGATGAACTGGTCATGGCTAATCGTATTGNTGGGTGCTGAACTTTCATATGCTATTCAGAACGAAAAGAGTTTTGAGTTTGAAGCTGACACCGAAAATGTCAGTAGTGAGTACAGACGTCTGGTAAGCCTGTTGGTTGTCAAGTACATTGTAGATGCATTCCAGAAGGGTAAGACCCCACCGAGTATGGCAGACCTGTCAGTAGATCTAAAACTGCCGACAAGGCTGGTTTCACAGGTGCTTCGCAAACTGGAGGATGCTGATCTGATAGTAAAGGTGCTTATTGATGAAACTAAAAAGAATGAAACAGGATATCATCCGGCATTCAATGTTGATCAAATGACAGTTACATGCGTTATTGACAAAATAGAAAAATCCGGATCCACTGACCTTCATTTTGAGGAAACTGAAGATATCAGAAAGATCCGGACTATACTTGACGACTTCCATAAAAGGCAGGTGGAACTGCCTTCAAATATCCTGCTAAAANACCTTTAGGTTAACATCAGGGATTTTGCAATCCCTGATATATGCATGTCAATATCAACTATATGGCCTCCTTAACCACAGCAGAAAGTGGAGTCGTCTTGCGGCCAATCAGTTGTGACAGTTGATGACTGTTGTCATACAGTGCACCATTTGCAATATGTGTATCAATTGAAGCAAAAGCACCGGCCATCTGTTCTGGCAATCCTGCATTTTTAAGTACTTCAACTAATTCTGCCTCACTCAGGTTATTGTAAACTATCTTCTTGCCAGTCTGCTTTGAGATCTCAGCTGCAAGATCTGACAGAGTAAAACTCTCATCCCCTGCCAGCTCGTAGATCTTGAATTCATGACCTTCGCCTGTCAAAACTACAGCAGCAGCCTCAGCATAGTCCTTTCTTGCTGCAGCAGAAATTTTACCTTGTCCTGCACAGCCAAATACAGCTCCGGCTGTAATATTTTGGCTTATACTTTGTGTGTAATTCTCAGTGTACCAACCATTGCGTAAAATTGCATATGTAATTCCGGAAGCTCTGAGAATTTTTTCTGTTGGTAAGTGTTCACTTGCAAGAAATATTGGAGAGCTGTCTGTATGGAGCAGACTTGTATAGNCAAGCAGCTTAATTCCAGNAGCTTTCGCGGCTTTGATCACGTTTTCGTGTTGCTGCACCCTCTTGCCAATTTCACTGCCTGAAATAAGCAAAAGGCGATCGATACCTTTTAGCTGAGCCTCCAATGCTTCCGGCTTATTGTAATCAAAAGCCCTTACCTCAACTCCGAGATCTTTTGCTTTCTCAGGATCCCTTACAAGAGCTACAATATTTGAGGGCGATGTGGATTTTTTTGCGTAATCTACAACCAGTCGGCCTAGCTGACCGGTTGCTCCTGTTATTCCGATTTTCATTTTCATCTCTATTTTGTGTTATCACAAACAGAATACACGTCGATATTGTTCTCCAATATATGAAATATGAATTTGCCTGGGAAGAATAGGGTGGTTGAACACAAGAGCCGGAGGAATGTTAACTTTACCTATGATTTATCAGATTGAGTCTGGTATAAAAACGGAGGTTATATATGTCAAAGCTTTTTAGTCCTGTTACAATTAAATCGGTTACGTTCAAAAACAGAATAGTGATGTCACCTATGTGCATGTACTCTTCTGTAGACGGGTTTGCCAGTGACTGGCATTTTGTGCACTATGGGACACGTGCAATGGGTGGGTTAGGAACAGGGGGCCGTTCCTGCTATTCAGCAGGCCTTTGCAAATGCAGCGCGCAGGGCATACAAGGCCGGATTTCAGATGATTGAACTACATTCTGCTCACGGTTATCTGCTCAATGAGTTTCTTTCACCCCTAACCAATCAAAGACATGATGAATATGGGGGTGATAGGAGTAAGCGGGTAAGGATGCTATTTGAAACAATTGATAAGGTTAAAGAGGAATGGACTGATTACCTCCGGCAAACAGGCTGAGACGATTTTGGCAAGTGGTCAGGCCGACTTTGTATTTATTGGCCGCGAATTGTTGAGGAACCCTTATTTTGCTATTTCAGCTGCAAACGAGTTGCACGAGAATATTGCAGTCCCACCACAGTATGTAAGGGGGTTCTAGTGTTGACAAGATGCCTTAAATATCTAATAGATCTACAATATCTGTGTTTATAAAAATGAAAGAGGGTGACCGCAGGGTCACCCTCTCTTATTTGGGCCGCACCAGCCGGGAACTAAATAAACTCCTATAAACAGGAATTTGAGTGCACCCACTTCGCGAAGATCCTCCGTATCCTAAGATAACCCCGAAGGGTGAGGCCTGTCCTTGAAACAGATAGCTTACTCGGNATGTTGTTAGTGTTGAGTTTAGCAGTTTCTAACAGCTGATGCGGTTTATCCTTGTCAAAGATCTTATACAACAAAGATAACCAAATCGGCAAAAATACGCAACAGTTCGGCCTATTTAGNCTTTCTCCATGGGAAGTTGCCATTGCCCCTCATAAGGGTTCTGGATGGGAATACCCCCTGATTGGCAGCTCTTACATCCTCAATGGTATAGAATGCTTTCGGGTTGGTTTCCTTTATTATATTGGCCGCAATTGGATAGTCGCTACGTCTTAAAACACAGTTGATTATATTTACATTTGATCGTGCTCCCATTGCAGGCATTGATGTGACTCCAAAGCCTTCAGATGTGAGTTTGCTGACCAGCGTATCTACAAAGTCACTTGTTATTATCCTGATGTTGACAAAGCCTAGTGCAAGCCTCTCCTCAAGTATTAGCCCTACATAGTTTCCTGTAGCAAAACCGGCAGAATAGGCCACATAGTAAAACCAATAATCAAGATTCTGAATTATTTTGGTCATGGCTATCANCCATATAAAGACCTCGAAGAAACCCAATATAGGGGCCAGCATTTTGAAGCCTTTTGATACAAAGACAATACGCAGTGTACCAAGTGTTACATCAGATACACGTGCAAGAAAAATAAACAGGGGTACCAGCACCCAGGTAAACCAAACACTCTCGTAAAATCCCATTCAACACTATTTAAATGAGGCCCTAAAATCAACCAGATTTATTATATGTCTGCAATGTGCTCCTATAGCAACTTCTTCATGATTCTCGTCGAAGACAGCTATATCGAAGAATAATTTCCTGCCTTCTACATATTTTAAATGGACTATGCAACGTACCTTATTACCAAGACCTACAGGTTTGAAGTGCTTGATATTTATCTCAGAACTAACCGTATCCTGTCCTTCCTCAAGATAGGGAGAGATCAGACTGGTAACGGCTTTTTCGATAAACATGATTAGTTTGGAGGTTGATAATACTTCAGCTCTTGCTGTTCCCTGTCTGCTTGCAAGATCTGTGTCCTCGACCCTCTTTTCCAGTGTCAGGCGCAGTCCCTCTTCAATAGGATTACTTCCCATTCCGCTTCCCTCAATTTGTAATTAATTATTACACACTAATTAAGCAGGCTCATCTAAGCCAAATTTAAGGAAATTGCCATTCAATATCAAATGCAGGCAGATACTTATGTTAGAACTCTGAAGTAAAGAAGAACTCGATTTTAGGAAAGCCTTCCTGTGCCATCTGCAACATATATGATGACTCGGCAAGAAAGACATCCCGACCACTTTTGTCCTTTGCCATGTACTGTGACTTACGCTTCTTGAACTCGTCCAGTTCCTTCTTGTCATTTGATCTGATCCAGCAAGCTTTGTACAGGTTGATTGGTTCATAACGACATGATGCGCCATATTCATGCAGAAGTCTGTACTGGATTACTTCAAATTGCAGGGAACCAACTGTACCAATTATCTTGCGGCCATTAAACTGATTGACAAAAAGCTGAGCCACACCTTCGTCCATAAGCTGTTCTATACCTTTAGCAAGCTGTTTGGATTTCATAGGGTCGGCATTTTCGATATAGCGGAATAGTTCGGGTGAAAAACTTGGCAGACCCTTGAAGTTTAATATCTCCCCTTCGCTCAACGAGTCCCCGATTTTGAAGTTGCCTGAATCTGTAATACCAATAATATCCCCAGGAAAAGCCTCATCAATAATGGACTTCTTATCTGCCATAAATGCAGTAGGGCTGCTGAATTTCATCTGCCTGCCCAGTCGTACGTGCAGATAGTTGGTGTTACGCTCAAAATGACCTGAGCAGACCTTTACAAAGGCAAGGCGGTTACGATGGTTTGGATCCATATTAGCATGGATCTTAAAGACAAATCCTGAGAATGTAGTCTCAAATGAATCAACTGTTCTTTCAGCAGTAACTGACTTTCCTGGCCACGGGGCCAGTTTCAGAAAGGCATGAAGCAACTCCCTGACCCCAAAATTATTCAGCGCACTGCCAAAGAAAACTGGGGCAAGTTGCCCAGCAAGATAGGCATTATGGTCAAATTCAGGGTATACACCCTCTATTATCTCAAGTTCCTCACGCAGAGTAGAGGCTGCCCTGTCACCAATATGTTGAATAAGTTCTGGATCATTGATATCCCTGAACTCAATACCGTCTTCAAGTTTTTGCTTTCCGGGTGTAAACAGATAAAGACTTTGCTCATAGATATTGTAAACTCCCTTGAAATCGGTACCTGAACCCATTGGCCATGCAAGGGGACGGACGCCAATCTTTAGTTCCTTTTCAATCTCATCAAGCAGGTCAAAAGGATCACGTCCTGGACGGTCGAGCTTGTTGATAAAGACAATAACCGGCGTATTACGCATCCGGCAAACTTCCATAAGTTTGCGGGTCTGCGTCTCAACACCCTTGGCAGCATCTATTACAATAATAACACTGTCAACAGCAGTCAGGGTACGATAAGTGTCCTCAGCAAAGTCTTCGTGTCCTGGTGTATCAAGGATATTTACCTTATAGCCGTCGTAATCGAAACCCATGACAGATGTGGCAACGGAGATACCACGTTGCTTCTCAATTTCCATAAAGTCGGAAGTAGCAGTCTTTTTAATCTTGTTGGATTTTACTGCTCCGGCAACATGTATTGCACCACCGAAAAGAAGGAGCTTTTCGGTCAGGGTTGTCTTGCCTGCGTCAGGGTGACTAATAATGGCAAACGTACGACGCCTTTTGATCTCATCTTCGAATTTCATCCTGTCCTGTTTTTGCAGGCGCAAAAATAGATAAATAAAACGGTTCCGGTCTAATAACTACTCGGTTTTGTCTATCTCCTTTATGTCGATGAGCAATTGTTTGTCTTTTACCACTTCGTCTTCCTTTATCGCAATCTTGTGAACAATGCCATCACCTTCACTACGCAGCTCATTCTCCATTTTCATAGCCGACAATACTACAAGAGGAGTTCCTTCGGTTACTCTGTCGCCTTCTTTAACCTTTATCTTGACAATTCGGCCTGGCATAGGAGCCTTGATAAGTTGGTGACTGTTGCTTCTGCTCTTGCCTTCCTTGCCAAAGGTGATGGCAGGTACCACATCTATATCAAATGATTTGTAGAGAGTATTTACTTTATAGCTACCGCTATTGTCAACAGCGATCATCTCCATATTGATACTTTCTCCGTTGCGGAGGATTGAATACACTCCCTGTTCAACCTTCACAACATCCAATTCATATATTTTGTCACCAATAGATACGGTAAAGAGGTCTCCCTCCTTATTTATTATTTTCACGGCTTTCTCTTTCTTGCCGGATTTTACGTGCATCTTCATCTCTATACGGTTTTGATTAGTAAGGATTGAATCTGAACATACGACCTATGTTCTTCCAATTAGCACCCTCTTGTTGACGGTTGCTAGAAAAGTCCCTACGCTTTTTCTGTTCATTCTGATAGTGCAGATAGGCCATGATCATGGCTATATCTTCGATCTCTTCCGACTTATTGGCAGGCTTGAGCAACTCTTCCAGATTATTGTCAATAAAGTGGGTGTTGTAGTTGCCTTTAACAAAGGTATCAGACTCCATAATGCTCTGAACGAATGAGATATTGGTTTTGACACCGGTTATCTTGTACTCAAAAAGAGCCCTTTTCATACGTTCTATGGCTTCGGCCCGGGTTGGCGACCAAACTATCAGTTTTGAAATAAGCGGGTCGTAGTGTACCGGGATTTCATAACCTTCATATACATAACCGTCGGTACGAACACCCAGTCCCTTGGGCTCTGAAATATGCCTGANAAGGCCAGGACTCGGTCTGAAGTTGTTNTGTGGATCTTCAGCATAGATNCGGGTCTCGATGGCATGTCCATATTGACGAATTTCATCCTGCTTGTAGTATAGCGGTTCATTGTTGGCTATCCTGATCTGCGCCTTAACAAGATCTATACCTGTTACTCGTTCGGTTATGGGATGTTCAACCTGCAAACGTGTGTTCATTTCGAGGAAATAGAAATTCCTGTCCTTGTCAACAAGAAACTCGATGGTTCCTGCACCAGAGTAGTTTACCGACCTGGCAGCGGCAATGGCTTGCTCAGCCATTGCTGCACGCAATTCCGGAGTGATAAAAGGAGAGGGGGTCTCTTCTACAACCTTCTGGTGCCGACGTTGTACCGAACATTCTCTTTCAAAGAGGTGAATCACATTACCGTGATTGTCGGCAAGTATCTGAAACTCGATATGGTGTGGTTCCTCAAGATACTTCTCCATATAGACGGTCTCATTGCCGAAAGCATTGCGTGCTTCCGACCTTGCNCTGAGAAGTGAGGGGATTAGCTCCTTTTCTTTTTTTACAAGTCGCATACCTTTTCCACCACCTCCTGCCGAGGCTTTCAGCATAACCGGATATCCGATTTGCTTGGCCAACTTCTTTATTTCATCTTCGGATTCAGGAAGCTGGTCTGTTCCAGGTACTATCGTTACACCGGCTTTTTTCATCAGGTCACGTGCTGTCATCTTATCACCCATGGCGTCGATGGCTTCAGCTGATGGACCGATAAAGATTATCCCGGCTTTCCGAACCATGGTTGCAAATTTTGAGTTTTCAGACAAGAAACCGTAACCCGGATGGATTGCATCTGNCTTACAGGCTTTTGCTATNTCCAGGATCTTGTCGATATTGAGATAACTCTCAGTTGATGCTGCCGGACCTAGTCTGTAGGCCTCATCTGCGTATCTGACGTGCATTGAGCTTCGGTCGGCATCTGAGTATACCGCCACACTCCTGATTCCCATCTCGCGACAGGAACGTATTATTCTAACTGCTATTTCGCCTCTGTTGGCTACCAATACTTTCTTTATCATTATCTCTTGTTTTGTCTCTATGCTTTTTGCAAAGCAGTGGGATTCTTGAAAAACACATAGTAAACACCGAATATTCAAAGTTGTTTAATTAGAATCTTTCCAAATTGCCTGATACCAGTGATAACCAGTGAACAAAAAGCCTAATTTTCTGCTTTATTCATTGTTAATCTTAATTTCTCATAACCATGCTTAATAAGAAAGTAGAAAAGGCTCTACAAGCCCAAATACAAAAGGAAGGATTCTCATCCAACCTATACCTGTCAATGGCCAGCTGGGCTGAGACCAAAGGAATGGCTGGAATAGCAGCCTGGTTTTATGCACAGGCAGAAGAAGAGAATGAACATATGCTCAAGATTATCCGCTTTGTAAATGAAAGAGGCGGACATGCTATTGTCCCGGCTTTTGAGCAACCTCAGAAGGAATTTGACAGCGTAAGGGGTGTGTTCGAGCTCTCTCTCGAACACGAACGTAAAGTAACTGCCTCAATTAACGAAATTGTTGGAATCTGCCTTGAAGAAAAGGATTACAGCACTTTTAACTGGATACAATGGTTTGTTTCCGAACAAATTGAGGAAGAAGCTTCTGTTACTGCAATTATTGACAAGCTTAATCTTATTGGTGATGGTCCTCTATATGTATTCGACAACTTTATAATGTCAATGCGTGGGGGGCACTAATTATTTGGTGCATTTGTTTTTGAATTAAAAGGCCTGTCCTTTACAGACTTTGGGCACGTCCCTCTAAACGGGGTGTGCCTTGAGTTCTGATATTTTGGACAGGCTTTTGTTTTCTTTGGGTGAGATGTGTTACTTTTGCCGGGGTCATAATGAAATACTTTAGGTGTGAGATTAGTAGCTAAAACATTTTTCGGTCTTGAGAAGGTTCTTGCTAAAGAACTGGAAGACCTTGGGGCGGGGAACATAAGTATATTGAAACGTGCAGTTTCCTTTGATGCCAATAAAGAATTACTTTACAAAAGCAACCTGTACCTGCGGAGTGCATTAAGGATTCTTCAACCACTGAAAACTTTTACTGCCCGCAATGAGGATCAGCTCTACAAGGCAGTCAGAGAGTATGATTGGTCACATTATCTTAGCAATGATAAGACTTTTGCAATTGATCCTGTCGTTTACTCACGATTTTTCCAACATTCCAAATATGCAGCCCTGAAAGTAAAGGATGCAATATGCGACCAGTTCAGGGATAAAACCGGAGCCCGACCTTCAATTGATCCGGTAAGGCCTGATCTGCTTATTAATCTGCATATAGCTGAAGATAAGGTTACTCTTTCAATGGATAGCTCAGGTGACCCATTGAATCAAAGGGGCTATCGTACCAAGCCCTATACAGCACCCATCAATGAGACTCTTGCTGCTGGTATGCTGCTGATTGCTGGATATGACGGTAGCAGACCCATGATGGATCCTATGTGTGGTTCAGGAACCTTCCTTATTGAGGCTGCAATGATCGCCTCCAGGATGGCACCCAATATCAAGCGCCGCGAGTTTGGCTTTATGCGCTGGGGTAACTATGATCCGGAATTATGGAAGCGTATTACTGAGGAAGCTAAAGCTAAAATTGTAACTCCTCAACATAGGATCGGAGGAAGTGATATAAGCGTAATGGCTATTGATATAGCCAGACAGTCTGCCCTGGATTTTGGACTCAAGAAGTATATTGACCTTTCAGTAAAACAATTTACTGAAGCAGAAGCCAACGGAAGGGGTGGTCTTTTCATTACTAATCCTCCATATCAGGAACGACTAAAGTCTAGAGATATATTCCTGCTGTATTCGGAGTTGGGATCCCAGCTGAAACACAAGTTTTCAGGATGGGATGCGTGGATAATAAGTGGAAATGCTGAAGCACTCAAGAGTGTGGGCCTAAAACCATCTACACGTCAGACTTTATACAATGGAGCACTGGAATGCAACTTCCAGAAGTTTGAGCTATATGAGGGATCAAGGAAACAAGGGGGCTTAAAGTCTGAATAAAAAACAATTATTACCTTGCAGTAATTTAGACCTAAATTTAGCAGATATGAGTAAAGTCGTTATTACAAGTTTTGATGAACTAGAAAAACTGACAGGGCAGGAGCTGGGGGTGTCGGATTACCACCAGATCACTCAGGATCAGATAAACCTCTTTGCCGACGCAACACTTGATCATCAATGGATCCATGTTGATACCGAAAAGGCTGTTAAGGAATCTCCCTTTGGCAATACAATTGCTCACGGATACCTGACCCTTTCGCTGATGCCATATCTTTGGGACCAGATAGTCGAGGTTAGAAACCTGAAGATGCAGGTCAATTATGGCATCGAAAAGTTTAGATTTAATCAGCCTGTACTTGTCAATAGTCGCGTAAGACTGGTTGCCAAAGTAATAGCTGCATCCAACCTGAGGGGAGTAACAAAGGCTAATATTGGTGTTAAACTTGAAATAGAAGGAAACAAGAAGCCTGCCTTTGAAGGCGAGATAGTCTTCCTGTATCATTTCCTCTAGGTGTCTGGAGCTACTACTAGAGTTTTGCCACAGGGTTGATAAGAGCCGGACATCCGGCGTCAGTTTTTAAGTCTGACCTGAGTAAATTCCGATGGGTCAGTAATAAAAAGAGACTGCACATACTATGGTGTGCAGTCTCTTTCTTCTTTTGTAAGGAAAAATCCTTTTACCATTCTATCCATTTCTGATAATCTACTTCACCGTATGGATGGATCTCAATATTTGTGTTGACGTCCATATTTCCAAGAAGGAACTTTTCGATAAAGGCTTCCGTTTCAGGACGCTGAGCATCAGGGAGCATGCAGTGCGGGTGACCAGCCATCACGGAGATTCCAAATCTGTCACCAATACCAAAGGTCTCCCAAACCTTCTTGGCTGCTTTGCAAGACACGAAAGCAGATTCTTCTGCAAGCCATTCATAGTCAGGATTACCCAACACCAGGATGGCTCGGGGAGCTATCATAGCCAGCAGTTCGTGGTGGTCGTGTGGCAGTTTGTCTACAGACTCGGAAAACTGTCTCATCTCTTCCATAAACCATACATAGTTGGTTCTGCCAAGGGTTTCAACATTTCCAAGAGTCTCAGACACCCTCCAGGCTGCTGCACCACCACCGCCCGATTCCTGAGCTATAGTCAAAGCAATTCTCTCGTCAAAGGCTGCAGAGAAGATTGCCATCTTACCTGCAAATGAACAGCCTGTTATGCCAAGGTGCTTAAGGTCAATAGGCAATACATCCTGTACCAGCTCCAGACCGTCAATAAGGCGGCTTACACCCCACGGCCAGGCACTGTAGGAACCCAGGTATTCAAGTTCGGGATACAGCCTGTTAAACGGCTCCTGACCTCTCACTTGCTGCCATGCAACTACATCAGAGAAATTAAAGGCAATTTGAGCTATTCCACGGCTTTCAAACAGGTCTGGAGGTAATGAACCGCTTCCACGTCCGATGCCTATTATCGCTGGGAAGGGACCTTCACCCTCGGGAAGTATCACATATGATTTGAGGGTAAGTGTACTGTCACCGACTGTGATATTGACATAGAGAGTGTCATTTTCAAATCGGGCATTGATGGCATCTGGTTTTCCGGGTTTTGGACCAACTTCGTAACGCTGAATCTCAGCCCCAATCTCAGCCCTGCGACGTGCCCAGTCCTCAAATCGGATCGAACGGCCACTTCCGTCCGACCATGCAAAAGGATCCGGTAATGTTTTTACCGATGGCAGGTCTTCATAGGCAGGAAGATAGGGGTCAGTAAGGGTATAGGTGCTCTCACTGTCATATACCAATGGTATCTCTTTGGGTTGCGTTTCACATGATACCAGGCAGATGCATACAGCAACTGCTGCAGATAAAACTGATTTCTTTCTCATTCTGGAATTTGTTATTTGGTTACTTAAAAATAGGCAGTTTTTCATTAAAACAGAGCTTAGGTTTAAACATTTTAGGTATTGAAGCCTTTCACTGAGAAACACAAATGCATATTTCAATACACATTGTTAGCTCATCTGCGGTTTGCGTGTTGCCGCAGTTGGCGATTTCGGAGCAGTTCACTGTCAACCTGCACAAAAGTTTGATAGGAGCACTCAGCTTCAATTTTGCACGTCACCGCCAATTGCGGCAACACGCTGTTGGTAGCTGGCGTTCTTGTCCACCGTGTCTGAAAATGCTTATTTATAAACACTTTCGCTGTCTGTATCGAATTATTTATGTGTCGGTCGTGCGTGGCAAAAAAATTAAAACACCGAAGGGAAGGAGAAAAAAAATAAAATTCTTTTTTGTGCGTGGGTCATGTTGTAAGGTCTTTGACAGATGAAACTTGCTTATAAACTACTTCTGTAAATTCTTTAAAGTGCTCTTTACCACATTTGATTTT
>JGI24711J26586_10001440_pt1 | contig 18181 bp, 35 predicted proteins | sample BioPla3DNA1_FD_26586 | JGI IMG/M metagenome (IMG submission 26586)
TACACTGCACCTCAGTCGTTGAGAAAAAAGACAGTAGTACCTATTATAAATTGGAAAGTACCTAAACCGCATATTAGTTACTATTACGAATTTATGAAACGTGCGGCTGCTGTATATAATCTCCACAAAGCAGAAATGGAAGTGTTTATACTTTGGGATACTATTAATAAGTCCCATGTATTTTATATTCCAACACAGGAAGTATCTAGCGGTAATGTATTCTTTTCTTGGGAAATACCAGAAAACCATGTACTGCTATTTGAATTGCATAGCCACCATACAATGTCTATTACTTTCTCTGCAACAGATGATAAAAACGATTCAAGTGTAGATATTCTTCCACATATTAGTGCTGTACTTAAGAAGATAGATAGTGTTAATATGTTAGATCTTAATAAAAACGTTGATATTAGACTATCTTATCTTGGTAATAGAATACCTTTAAGTATTAGTGATCTTTTTATAGAAGAAGAATTTAACATGCCTCAGATTACTAAATACGTTGCTCCGGTTGTTGAAGTTTCGAAATATGGCCCATATAGTGTAGGTAATTACTCCAGAACATATAATTATGTACCACCTATAAAATACGAAAAAGTTAAAAAAGAAACATCTATATACAATTCGGTGCATAGAAAAAATACAACCAATACAAAAACATCTGCTTTTGATAAATTGGAGGATGCGTCAGATGTTCTTGATTTTGTAAATAAACAATTAGAAACATATCCTAAAAAAGTAATTACAAAAAAGTGAGGTGTGAGTATATTTGAATTATATCAAATTTATAAATAATAGTGGTAGTAGACGAGTTATAACAGAATTAATGCCTTTAGCAAATTATATAGATAGATTGCATGAACGCGAACTAAAATATACATATATTGTTGCTCAAGTTACATATACAGAAGAAGAACAGATATATAGTAGAAATACAATTGTTTTATATTTTGAAAAAGACAAGCACGATATTTTTCAACAAATAGAACCTTATACATGCTATTCATCTGAAGAATTTTTAGAAAAAGATGAAATCTTCAAAGAAACCTTCACACAAATAATAAAAGATGTATTAAAAAAACAACCAATAATACATGAAAGTGTAGTGGATAAATTTTCTTTAAATGTAGATATACAGTATATAACTACATTTAGTAAAGATATGTTATATTATTATATACTATACGATGAACGATATATAGCTAAGTTTTTAGATTATTGTTTTAATTGGCTCCACCAAATTTTGTATTTAGGGTTATATCCTATAGAACAATACTTAAAGGATATATTATCTTATAAACTTTTTAAATCTTTAGATATGTATTTAAGTAATGTGTATCGTATACCCCATCCGTTTTTGGCAGACCAATCAATTAGATTTAGTGGGGATACTGATCGTTTTTTAGAGAATATAACAGATGTGGATAATGAATATTATCAACAAATATTAATGATAGTAAACGATGGGTACACAACTAATAGAATATTTGCATACATTAAAATAATAACTAGTGGATTGCAGACTTTTCAAAAATCTATATAGGGGGTTACACATGACAATTTTTAAATTAGATAAGCTAAATTATATGAACGGTTTTTCAAGGACATCATTATCTAATATAGCAGAGGGTTTTTTGAATTTGCCTCCATTCGATGAGTCGAAAGAATATTCTATTATAAAAACAAACCCTCAAGCAACATCTATAGATTATTTACCACATCTTGTAGAAGAATATGCTACAATTAATATAGTTGTAAATTTTAGTAATGAAGTTAAAGAAAGATTGCAAAAAGAAGGTGAAGAATATTGACATATCGAATTATATTTGAAAAAAACGAAAAATACTATTTAGAAAATTTTAGTAGACAAATATATAACACAGATGCGCATATTGTTCCGTTTGATATAAATACATTAGATAAATATCCATATTTAACTAAAAGTTTTGATATAAAAGTTAACGATTTATCAGAATTGTGTTATATAGTACCGGATACTACTAATGTGCCTATATACGGTTGTATATATGAAGATGGTGAGTTGGAATGGAACATTCCTCCAAGACAAGTGGGTTTAAATAGTATGATACAACAGGATATAGATATTATAGAAAATATATTAATTGATAAATTACATCTATCGCCAAATACTATAGATATAGAATTCGACGAAAGCATAGAAAAGTATATTAAAACATGTTAGAAAAGGGGGAATTTTATTGAAAACATTCCTTGCATCCAATCATCACAAAAAACCAGACGAAGAAATAATACCCATGTGGAAATCTAAAACACCTAAAGAAATGATAGAGTATTTTGTAAAACATATGATAATACAAAAAAATATAGTACTTCGAGTGCTTCAAAATTATACTTGGGGTTATGTGTCTAATATGTTAATACAAGAACAAGTACCGCTAACAGAAGAGGATTTTAAAGAATTGAAATCACCAAAAGATTTTCCGATGTTTTTTGACGATGTTCTTAATACTTTAATAATAGATATATTAAATAAAAGTAATAATATCAGTATTTCCCATTTAACTGTATTAAGGGGTGTATATGCTAAAATACTTTTAGAGGAAAGGAGTGTTAAAGATACTAACACTAACTAAAGTAAAAGATAAACCTATAAAGTATTTTCTGTATATTTTAAGCGGTTCTTCTTGTTTATCCTATAGTATAAATCGAAAAAATACAACAGTAGATCTTTTTGATTACTTGAAAGAAAAAAATGAAGAAAATAAAAAAGAAGAATTAAGAAACACACAAGTTACTCTTAAATACGATCCGACTATTTTTCCATTACTCAGTTTAAATAAGTTAAAACTTATAGCGAAGGATTTTATAACTTTAGAATTTACTGTAAAACGTCACATACGAACCCTGGCACCTTATAAAAATATTAAATTTACTATTCCTACTTGTATATTTAAAGTACAGCCTATGCTTAGCAAAAAGGGAAATAACCCCACAGTTAGATTATATTTGAAAAAACTAAGTAAAGTAGCGGCGGAAACAAAATATATATTCGATGATAGAGAAACAAGAACTATGCTACCATGGCCGTATGGAAATGTTTACGATCAAGGTAAAGTGTGTTGGGGCAGCGATATTAGAATAATGGATTTGGGCACATTAATAGAAAACGTGGCAAAAAATACAACATCTACACATATGGATGTTTATATTAATATGTATATGCAATACATATATTCAGAATTTTTTGATAGTATTTTTAATAACGATTTAAGATATATACATCCAGTATACTTAATAAGCTTATCTGACAAACCTACAGTAAATGCGGTTAATAAATTCTTGCTAGACAATTATACAGATGAATTTAAAAACATATCTAATCCATATGCATATTTGAGGAGATATAGAAAAAGATTAACTATGTATATACAACATGAAAGAGATTTGATATATATAGACAAATCTATGGAGGAATAATATATGTATTTATTTGCAGATGCGCATTTAGGTGTAAATAAACGAAATAAATTATTGTATAGTAAAAGTTTTGAAGCATTAGAGCATATTGTATCTTTTATAACAGAACAGCAAAAAAATGCAGTAATAGTTAATTTAGGGGATTTGTGGGATAATGTTACCCCAAAACCCGCAGAATATTCTTTTATGCAATACTTAATAGATAAAGCTGGTTTGGATGTTTCTTGGTATGGTATTCCTGGAAACCACGATATGATAACTGCGGACGATGCTTGTGCTTGGAATGTTTTAAGTTATAAAGAAAAGCGTATTAAGTCTATTAACGAACCAACAGAAATAGTAATTGGTAAACATATGTTTTATTTTGTACCGTATTTTGTGGGAATGTTAGATGCTATCAACGAATATAAAGGAGATGCTAAAATACTACTTTCCCACTTTAGTACCAATCAGATGAATTACTTTGCAGGTATAGTAGATGAAAGCGATGCTATGTTTAATAAATTTGATTTAATAATTACAGGTGATACACACACCAATTACGATAGTGGGAAATGGCACACGTGCGGGTCTACCTATTTTAGCAAAGTGGATGAAATGGTAAGTCCAAATAGTATACCTTCTGTAGTTTTTGTAGATGAAAATACAGAAAATATCGCATCTACTTTTAAAAGACATGTTTTTTCAACATTAAAACCTAAAATAATCTCAGATGAAATAGAAGCAGTGGAAGACACTTCAATATATGTTATGTTTAATGATGGTATATCAAATAAACAAAACATAATATATAAACGTTTAACTGAAAGCATTGAAGGAGATAATACAGGCAACGAAAGCATGGAAGAATCTATTACACATATTGGGTCTGTTACATTCGATTCACTAATTAATACATCTTATTCGGATATGGACGACTCCAAACGCAACAGATTGAAAAGATTTTGCAATAGACAAATAGATATAGATGAATTGTTGAACTTTAGTAATACTGTTAGTACAGTTTCAAAAATAGAAGAAAGTGTTACAGATGAAGTAATAGAAAAACCAGTTAATGTTGTAAATGCAAACGTAGTGGATATTAGTGATTTACTTTAATTTGGAGGTGGTAAAATATGTTTCCCGATATTATTAAACATCTTCAAAAACTACTAATTAGTTGGATGGTGGATTCATATACTATTAGTCAATGCGATGCCGGCGAAATAGAAATGAAAATAATATTTAAAAAATCTATTTAAGGAGGCGATTGTATGTGGAAAAAATATAAATCTATAGATAATTGGTACAATAAAAAGAAAACAGATTTAGTGAAAGATATAGTAAATGAGAATATGGAATGGATTGCGCTTGAAAAGATAGACGGTTCAAACGCATCTATATTTATAACAGATAACGACATACAAATTGCCAGTAGAAATAATTTACTAACAGAAGAAAATATGTTCGATTATATGTATATGTTTAAAACAACATACTCCGAAGAACTGGTGCTGTTGTTTAATCATTTAGTTGAAAGATTTTCTCCAATATATTACGATACAATAGAAGCGGTTACTGTATATGGCGAAGTTTTTGGTGGCATATACACCCATCCAAATATTCGAAAAGAACAATATGCTAAAAAAATACAAGGTAGAGTGCAGTATTGTCCGCAAAATAAATTTAGAATATTTGATATTGCGCTAACAATTAAAAATAAGGATATTATAAAAACACAATATTTAAATTATTCTGAATTAATGTGCGCTTGCAATATCTTTGGACTGCCTTATGTATGTCCTTTGTTTGTAGGATCTTTTGAAGAATGTATGAACTATGATGTAAATTTTCAAACAACAATACCTACATTATATAATTTACCAGAAATAGAAAATAATTTTGCGGAAGGTGTTATAATACGACCCATGGTAGAACATACGTTTTACAATGGCAATCGAATTATATTTAAAAAGAAAAGTGAAAAGTTTAATGAGAAAAAACAGAGACAGTATATTAAACCGGCTATTGAATATGAGCCACATATAATAGATTTGATGGAAAGAGTATCACAGTATATTACAGAAAATAGAATTAATAATATAATATCTCATTTTGGTACAGTACTTAAAAAAGATTTTGGTNAAGTGTTGAAAACATTCAATTTGGATGTATTCGAAGCGTTTGAAGACGAAGAAGATGTTATATTATCTTCTTACACAAAAGAAGATCAAAAAATCATTCGTAAATATGTTAATACGGAATGTAGTCTGTTAATGAGAGCTGAATTTTTTAAACATACGGAGGATTGATAATATAACATATTGAAAGGATGGGCACAGAAATGAAAAAAAATAAATGTCCAATTGGATTTAAATTTGGTATTGATTTTGAAGAATATGAACACTGTTTCACTTGTGAGATGTGGTACGAATGTATGTTAAAACTTTTAGATAAAAAAAGAAAGGAAAATAAAAAAAGAAAGGAAAATTAGAAAACATGGATATCGTACAAGATTTTGAAAGTAGTTTTCTTAGGAAATTGGTGTATAATGAAGAAACACAAGAACTGATAATTCATTTCACCGGGAATAAGGAGTATATTCATGAAAATGTTCCTGCTGATGTGTGGTTGGGGTTTAAAGAAGCTGAAAGTAAAGGAAAATACTATACTGCAAATATTAAAGGCAAATATATAGCAGAAAAATATTTACCGAAATCCGAAGAAGAAAAGAAAGAAGATTGATTCTAGAACGCAAAACATATTAATAAATACAGGAGGTATTATATTTATGAGTAGGTCCGATCAGATTGTTGGTTTAAATGCAAGAGCTGGATCTTATTTAGGAACGAATGGTGCTACAGATATTGCGAGGCATTATCGTAATGATGAATTGATTTCGGAACATACAATATTGGCGTGTGAATTAAGTGATCGATATGCTATTACTGATATGTTAGGCGAAGAGCAAATAAAATGGAATAAATATTTATTAAAAAATGGGAGGTGGGTATACGAATACGCACAAGAATCGCCATGGGCTAGTGGTCCTGTACATTTTCTTGCTTTAAAAAATGAAGAAGGTGAAGTTATAAAAGAGACGCTCTGGACTAAAGAAGAAATGGATCTATATATTTAAGGGGGTATAATATAATGTTTAATATTAAAGGGCAGGATGGCGGTATCTATAGCGTAAGTAAGATTTATCCAAAGCAGTATAGTACATATACAAAGACATATCATTTTGTAATGGGCGATGACCATATTCTAGGTATATTTAGAAGCGAGAAAAATTGTAATAGAGTATTACGTAATTTTCTTACATGGCATAGTTCCGAAAGTAGCAACACTACTGTATTTACAATAGCACAAGACGATTCGACTATATCTTATTCAGTTTCTAATTCAGATCAGAATACAGAGGATGCGGAAAAAGAAATAGAAAATTAAGTTTGTTATATGTATGTTGCCCGAATTAGTAAAATATATTCGGGCAACACTTTTTTGAAAGGAGAAACCGAATTGATTAAACAACTGGATATTACAAACTTTGGACCTATAAAAAGTTTAAGTGTAAGTCCAAATAATAAAAATGTATATATTATCGGACCCAATGGAACTGGTAAGAGTCATATCTTACGAGCCATATCTTTAGTATGTACAGGAAGACACGGTAAGTCTAATACGAATGATTCTCTCATAGGACCGTATGCTAAAGACTTTGAAATTAGATTAGAATTAGATGACGGAAGTGTTATTACAAGAACTTCTAAAACTGCGTCTTTAGAATTAGCAAATGGTTCAAAGTATAAAAAGGTTACAGATGTTATGGAACATTTACCATTTGATCCTATCTTGTTTTATAATGCTGCATTTATTAAACAAGGTAAGATTAATGAAATTTTTGAAAAAGATGTTGGTAAGGGTGTTATAGAAAAACTTGTTTCGTTAGTATTAGATAATAAAATACTAGCAGATGGATATAAAGAATTATTAGCAAAAGAAAAAGAAACTAAGGCTGTTACAACATCTATACAAGCAGTTATAGATGATTTGTCTACTACAGATTTTAAAACACAAATCATAGAACAGCAAACAAAGCTAAAAGAATATGATGATAAAATAAAAAAAGTACAAAACATGTTGGGAAACATTACTGTAGATATTCTTAATACACAAAAAACAAATTGGGAAAAATTAGAACGTATTAATAACGAATTAACGTTTTGTCAAAATCAATTAAATCTTCAAACATCTGTTGAAGAACCTATAGAATCCATAGAGGAATTGCAAAAACAGAAACAGACGTACGAGCAATATAAAAAAATAGAAGAACAAGAAAAGCTGTTAAAAGAAGAACTTTCTAAATTTGAAAACGCAGTAATGGTATTAACAGAACTTAAAGAATTCTTTGGTTTAGATTCAACACTTGTCAAAGCAACACATACAGTAGAAGAACTAAATAATATTTCTAATAAGAAAATTGAATTATTTAATTATTTAACAACAACAGATTTTACTAATATGGACAATGCAACAATGCTTCTAGACTTTAATAAAAAATATGGTCATATAGATGCTAATTCCATAGCACTAGAAAAAGAGAAATTTGCTAGAATACAAAGTATAATACAACCGCATGTGGATGTTGTTAAATACTTAAAACAATATTCCGCAACATCGGATACAGTTGAAAATATTTTAATAAAGAAAATAGAAGCAGATAAACAAAATATAGAAAATATAAACAAGCAAAAAACAGAGTTGGGCGAAATCGTTGAAGTAGATGAACAGAAAATTATTAAACTTGCAGAAGATTGGAAGGATTTTAAAAACTACATTCAGGTCAGTGACAATTTAAATAAAAATATAAATAAATTAATAAAGGAACAAGAACTCATTACACAAAACATTACAATGACTAAAGCAGATATAGAAACATATGAACAATATGCGAATGATATACGAGGACTATTAGATTTAAAGAACACAACACAATCTATGGTAAATATGTTATTAACAAATCAGGAAAAATTAAATAATAATATTACTCGAAAAATAGAAGCAGAACAGCAAGCAAACGAAGTTATTTACTGGAAAGGAATTCTTAAAGATATGCCTGGAAAGTTAAGACATGCTTTACTACAACCGGTTGCATATCACCTTAACAAAGATTTTCAGGAATTGTTTAGTTTTACATTGGGTGGTGTTACAATAGATTGGAACAACATGGATATTGTAATAGGAGATATGATTATAGATCAATTATCTGGTGCGCAGGAAGTGGCATTAGGTTTAACTATGCATTTAGCATTACTTAAAGCTATGGGAGAACAAGTACCTATAATGTTAATAGACGAGCCAACACAGTTTATGGATACTGTTCATATTAATGAAGTTAAAACATATCTAAATTATCTTGGTAAACAAACACAAATGTGGATCTGTACACACGAGGATCAAATTGTCGATAATGTGAATAGTATTATTATCAATACAGCAAATTTATCGTGAGAAGTGAAAAAATATATTTGAAAGAAGTTGATTATTTGTGAAAATACGTGGTGGGTTTGTATCTAATAGTTCTAGTAGCAGTTTTCTATTGTTCAATGTTCCGGATTTAAAAACAATAGATGACCTATTAACATATTTAGATTTTACAGAAGAAATTACAGAAGATATGATGGAGAATATTGAATTTATTCTTTTGACTATTTTTAAACAACGAAAAAAATATTCTAAAAAAGATGTTATACAATATTTAACGGATGCATTGGAACTTGGAGATATTCCTTTGTTTGAAAAATTATTCAAATGGGAATTTGTAGAACATTATAAGTTTGCCTTAACTAGATATTCTTCGTATGTAAAAGAAGATAAAATGGAGCTTGTATATAATCTGTTAGACAATGTTGTAGCTATGGATTTTATTTATTACATGTGGATGTATGTACCAGAAATTATTTTGAAAGTTTGTAATGAAAGAAAAAATCTAACATACCCAGTCGACCAAGGCACACAAGATGAGTTTTCGATTAAATTTAAAAGAGAATATGATTCAAAAACACAAATATGTAAAATTTTAGCAGAAAATATTTACGTAAAACTAGAAGATTTGGATATGTTAAAAGATTTGGTTATTATTGATGTTGGAGACGATGACAATCCATCTGTTGAAAGCGGGTATTATTTTAAAAATAATGAAAATATACTAAGAGTATCATATCACTAAGGGGGTTATAGAATTGAAAATACGACAGGGTTTTGTTTCTAATAGTAGTAGTAGTTCGTTTATGGTATTTAATCCACCAACTATTAATAACATGTCAGATTTAACGAAATATTTAAAAATCGAGCCTAACATAGAAACAGAAAAAGATTTTGATAAGATGCTATCACTATTTCAGATTCAGGAAAATCAAAAATTTACAAAAAAAGAAATTATAAAGTTACTAGCAAACGCAATACAAGATGGTAATATTCCATTTTTTAAGAAATTATTTGAAGAAAAAATTACAGAAGAATATGAATCTTCTGTAATGCAATTTCTATTTGCTTTTGATGTATATGGAGAAAAATATAAAGAAGCCGAAAATGTACTATTAAATCCATTAGTTATGACGTTTGTTAATTATATGGGAATGTTTACACCAACTATATTAATAGATATTTGCAATGAACACGAATCGTATAAAACAGATGAAGACAAAACAAAAGCGCATATTAAATGGGATAGACAATGTAAATCAATAACTAAAATATATCAAATTCTTGCAAAAAACGTATATGAAAAACTTAAAGAAGAAAAATTATTGGAATCTCTTAGTGTGTTTGAGGTGGCGGACGATGAATATCCCAAAATAGAACAAGGACATTATTTTGTAAATATAGAAAATATTGTAAGTATTTCTAACCATTAATAAATAGTATATTTGGGGGTGTATACATGAAAATCCGCAATGGGTTTATTTCTAATAGTAGCAGTAGTAGTTTTATCATTGGAATTAATAAAACAGTTTCACATAAATTAGAAAACATATTGAAACATTTAGATAAGTTTGCGTTATCATGTGAAACATATTGTGTGTTAAAAACGATAGAAGATGTATTAAATGATTGCGATACATCAGAATGGGATCTTGTTAAGGATGTTAAATATAATAAGGAAGAAAAAATGGTTGAATTGATTCCTATATCTGTAGAAGCGTTTAACGAGCAAATGAATGATGAAATAGCATATTGGGAATTTGAAAAAAATAAATTAACCGCAAGACTTAAAGAATGTGAAAAAGACTCGGAAGATTATGAATATTTCATAGATTCATTAGAAATGTTTGAAGATAATATAATATTTTATACAAAGTATAAAGAAATGGGAATCGATAAAATAATACTATCAGACGAATATATATCACAGAAGAAATATTTAGAAAAGTATTTAAATGTAATAGACACGCAAGATATTTGGAAAGTTGTATTTAGACGGGATGGCGAAGCACCTAAAACAGAACTAGAAGATGTAATAGCAAAATTAACAGAAAATGAATTTAAAGAATATCTAAAACGAGAGCATGATATTGATGTAAATTTTGTTGAAAAATATCATTATTAAAGGCAGAGACCATGATACAATATTTTCTCTATGCTATATATGAAGATAACACTACACGTTGTGGAACATATGCTAATAGACTTTTTAAGGGGAAACGGATAGATATAGTAATTAGAAACTTTCAAAAAATGTGGCACGGACATGTATATGCGGGTCAAAAAATAATTGGCGTGGAAGTTGTGAAATGTCAAGGGTTTAAAAGATTAAATATAGATAGGGTATATTTCTAAGGAGGAATTATAAATGATAAAAACAATGTGTCGTTTTGATGACGACATAGAATTTAAAAACAAATACAACGATCTGTTAATAATTGAAAGACCTGTTAAGAAGTTTAAAAATTATAAACGAAAAAAGACAATTAAGGTTAAAGCTATAAGATGGTTCGTAAATGGTGATCATCCGAATGATGGACCTTCAAATAAAGAAGGTAAGGTTGTTAGATATTATAAAAATCCAGATATACCGGGTTCTTCTATTTGTGATATATGCGGAAATCCAATGTATAGACACGGTTGGATAGATTTTGATGATTGTGGACGTATTGTTTGTCCTGGAGATTATGTAGTTACTGGTTATTTAAGTCGCGAAACATTTCCAATGGCTAAAGAGCTATTTGAAGAAAACTTCGAAGAAGAGATTGAGTAACAACAATTTCTTCTTAAAAATCATTTTTTTAAATGAGGAATATTAAATGTCTAGTATAAACTATTATATTCATAAACCCAAAACAGTTTTTGCGTTGCAATGGAAAGGTAAATCGGATAAAGCAATGTATGATTTTTTAACGGAAGGAGATGAAAACGCAGCAGCTAATACGGAATCATCCCACAACGATACTTTTATAATATATGCTAATGGTGATTTTAGTTTCTATATGGCATATAGAGAACAAGGCGATAAAGGAAATATTAATAGATTGATTATTAAAACAGATGCTTGGACTAATTTCAATATTAGTATAGGCGATTATGTTATTCGCGATGAGAAAGGAAAATATACAATTCTTTCTGAAGAAGAATTTGATGATAAATATGAAACGCCAACAGGCCATTTTAGGAGATATGGATATGGGGGTATTTAATAATGATTCTAAATAAAGGTAAAACAGCATATACAAAACCTAAAAAAGTTAAATACTTACATGTTAAAAATACAGAAACAATGTTACAAGATATAACAGATTTTTTAATGTATCACACAATGCAATATTATGCGGAAGATGAAAGTTTCTATAATATTAAAACAAAGTCTATTAATAATCAAACAGAATATATGTTCTATTCGTTTAGATGTTATATGTGTATATCACCAAAAAATAGTAAAGAATGTTATATCGTTTTTGAACCTATTGTCGAAGAAGAAATGTTTATAGATTTTAAAGTATATAATCCAGAAGAATTTCATACTCTTTTTGAAATATAGTGTATAGGAAGGTATAACAACAATGAAATATAAAGATCTGTCAAACCAGGAACAAGAGTATATATCTAAAATTATTTACGCTAATAAAGAATTGTGCGATTCAATTAAACCGTTAATAGAGAAACAAATAGATCGTTTAAGTGAAGTTGTTGCAAATTATTTTTATTATAAAGAATATGAAGATGTGTATTTAAATACTTTTTTAAACGAAACAGGAAGCAACGCAGAATTATTTTTCGAGCTAGCGAATAGAATATGTAAGATGGTGGAAGATTTTGGTGAAATATATTTTCCTTTTACAGCTTCTGAAGAAGATGGGAGCGAGGTTTAATGGCAAAGCTTACAAACTTTACAGAAGTTTTGGATTTTACATATGTAGTAAAACGTAAAATGCGCTGTCCACATTGCAAACGTGAAGTAGTATTTAATATGCGTCAATTTTTCGCTTACACTATACATTGTCCATTTTGTAATGAAACTTTAGAATTAGAACTAAAAACCAGTGTTGATGTTCCATGCGAAGAGCAAATTTCTTTTAGGAGGTCCAAATATTGAAAAAAAACAAATGTACGTTAGAGTTGAAATTAAACACAAGTGTTGAAGTTTTATACCCCAATTAAAAAAGAAAGGATGTAAAAATATGATTAAAACTAAACCTACAGGTGCAGAAATGGCAGAAATGTTTTCAGATTTTGTTAATGTTATGAACGATACACCTTCTAAAGAATTTGCAGAGCATGTGTGTTATAGAACACACAGAACACTTCAGCAAAGTATATTTGAAGCGTTTTTACTTTGTGTTAAAAATTGGGCAGATATGTATGACAAAGATCTCTATGATTTGAGAAACGAACATACTTGCAAAAAAGCAAAAGAAATAGTAAACTTGTTTGATGGTGATTTAATAGTACCCACTATCTAAGGAGGAAAATTACATATGTCTAAAAAACACTTCCGTACTACATTTTGGGGCGGTATAGTTTTTCTAGGTATATCTGTTTACTGCGTTTGTTCATTTATTGCAGTGTATATGTTACAAGATATTTCTATACATCGATCTTTGCTTATTCTATATTTTATGTCTATTTTAAGTTTCTTTATGTTGGGTTATTTCACGTGGGAATATGTATTGATTAAGATGGACGTGTATACTCAATACGTTGCACATCTATTAACATCAAAACAATATAAGGAGGGTAGATCACATGAGAGAAAAATTTGAAGACTTGTTCTGGACTATAAAATACATCTTTAAAAACTTACGTAATAAAATCAATTCATTCTTTACAGGTATACTTAATTTAATACGCTGGCGAAAGATTATCTTCTCGGATAGACAATGGGATTTTGAATTTCTATATGATATTATACATTTCAAACTTAAATTAATGATAGAAGCTTTTTCTTCATCACCATATACAGTTCATGAAAAAATTGTTAAACAAATGAAAATTTGCCAAACATGTTTAAATCAAATGAATGGTAATGATAGTGCATTTGGAGATTGTTTAAGAAATATATATAGGTATAATCCAAAAGTTAATTTACCTATAGAGAAATACACAACAAACGAGCTTATAGACGATCTCATTGATAATATGACAAAAGATACAATATTTAGTAGGTCTAGTTTTAAAAATCCAAAACCACTACGTTGTATTACAAATTTAGATAAAGCGTTTTATAGTGAAACGTTTGGAAGATGTATTGATCACGAACAAGCAATTAAAAAACAAGCAACTGAAATGTTTTTAAAATATTTTAAACATTCCTACAAATGGTGGGATTAGAAAGGGTGGAGACTATGATCACATGCAATGCAACTATTTTAATTAACCCAGAAGATAATTTCATTAAGATAGTTTTACTAGAGGAAGATTTTGCCGAAATGTTTAAAGAGGGAGAATATGTTGTAGACGGTCACGAAAAAGTTGTTGATATGTTAAATCAAAACATTCAGTTTGTATCGTATAACGAAATAGAATAATATATTTCTCATCATTTCATAATAAGGTGGGATAACATGTGGAAAAAAGTATTAAAGAAAAAAGCAAAATTAAATAACATGTTTGTGCGTTGGGTGTTTAGAAGATCTTTAGTGGTTAGAATGGTGGTACTTGTACTAGTATTAGCAGTACAAGTACCATGCGTTTCTATTGTATACTTTCCAAAATTGGGTTTAAACAAAGTAATACTCGATGTTAGAAAAGGAATTCATAATGCTGTTTTAGATATTAAACAACACTAGAGGGGGTAAAATATATGAAAATTAGAAATGGATTTGTTTCTAACAGTTCTAGCAGTAGTTTTATCATTGAGATCGCTTCTCTAAATTTCACCCAAGAGTTTTTAAATAAAGATAGAATACAGGATGTTTTAGATTTTGCAAGAACTCAAGACTGGAAATGCGATGTTTATAAAAATTATCTTCTTGCAACTACGTTTATGGACAATTTCGATTTCATTCAATATCTCGAATCTAATTACAGTATGTCTTATAGTAATATTATTTTGTTTGGATCCTACTCTGGTTTCTATCACGATCTAGAAGAACTAAAAAAGTTTGTAAATACTTTTCTTTATGGGGGAGAAGTGGAATGACAAATATTTATGGAATTAAAATTGTAAAAACACACCCACTCGCCACAATTCCTAAATATGCTACAGAAGGATCTTCTGGTATGGATTTATATACAATTGAAGATGGTGTTATATATAGTAAGTCTTGGGGTTTAATTAAGTTAGGTTTAAAAGTAGAACTACCACGTATAGGAGATATGGAATTTCAAGTAAGACCTAAAAGCGGTTTGGCGTTAAAAGAAGGTATTACTGTGTTAAATACTCCAGGTACTATTGATAGCGATTATCGTGGAGAACTTGGAGTAATTATTATAAATTTTTCCAATGAAGATTATTATTATGGGAAATTACAAAAAATAGCACAACTTATTTTATGTCCAGTATATAAATGTAATTGGTTAATTTCGGAAGAATTAAGCGAAACAGAACGTGGTGAAGGTGGTTTCGGTAGTACGGGTTTGGGATAGTAACATCGGGGCCTGTGGGGGATTATAGCCGGGTTATACGCAAGAATTGAATATTAAGAAAAGAGGTAATAAAACATGGCGTGGGAAAGTTCATTTAGAGGTGAATTGCATTTTCTTAGTAATTTCTATCCAAGTCCATTTATATTAAATGGTGTTTATTATCCAACAGTGGAACACTATTTCCAAGCAAGCAAAACAACAGATCCTGTTATGCGGGAAAAAATTATTAATGCACCCACACCAGCTAAAGCTAAAATGTTGGGTAAAAAATGTAGAATTAAAACAGATTGGAATAATATAAAATATAATGTTATGTTTGATGGTGTATATGCAAAATTTTCACAGAATGTAGAGCTGTTAGATAAACTTTTGAATACACCAGATTATTTACTTGTTGAGAAAAATAGTTGGAATGATAAGTATTGGGGTGTAGATATTAATACAGGTTACGGACTTAATAAACTTGGAGAAATTTTAAAGGAAGTTAAAAGACATTTAAGTAATTGTTTTACAGAACCAACTCTCATCCCAGCAAAGGCATTAACATCGAGCGAACGTCTAGATGTATTAATTAATGAAATGCAAGTAAAGTCTAAAGAAATAGTTGTTAAGATGTTTCGGTTAGAAGATGGTAGATTACTAATAATAGAACAACCGGAATAAGGAGGAATTTCCCTTGCGCAATCCAGATCGTATACCTCTCATATTAAAAGAACTGGAAATGTTTTGGAAACAAAATCCAGACTGGAGGTTAGCGCAAATACTCGCCAATATTCATATCCTGTATACAGAAACGTGTGGGGAAGATATTTTCTATATGGAAGACGACTTGATTATAGAAGGACTTAAAAAATTAAAAAAGTATGGGAGGAAATAACAATGAATAAGAAGATTAAAAACAGTATTATTGTGGGGCTTGCTATTTTGTTTATTGGTGTTTTTGCGCCTGATTCGAAAGCATCTACACTTTTTCATCTGTATATACCAGAAGATATAGAGGTGCTGAAAGCAGAACTTAATACATATAATGTTCGTCGTGTTCCCATATATAATATGGTAATGGCTAATGCGAGTGTTAGACTTGTATTTCGCAACAATGTTGGTGAAATACGAAAAGAGACTCTAAAATGTGTAGGTAACGATGGTGAATCGTTTTTCTCCTTGCCGATTGATGTAGAAGTATATTATAGTGCGGATAATAGTATCTACTTAGAACATATAGATTAGATAGAGGCGTATAATATAATGAAAATTCGTACAGGGTTTGTATCTAATAGTAGTACATCTTCTTTCATTGTAATGGGGTGGCGGCGGCCTATAGATGATTTCTTTGATGCGATTATATCTTTAATGGATTTTGATGAAAGTGAAAAACAAGAATTTCGAGCACAACATATAGACAAAAAATTACGAATATTGGAAAAAACATATAGTCAACTAAAAACAAAATATCCAGATGCAAGTATATTATCATATTCTGATTCTGACACATTTTATGATACAATTTTCTTTGGCGTGGAAATAAATTCGTGCTACGATGATGCTAAAAAAACACCGTTTGTAGATGTTGTAATAGACGAATTATTAGAAATAAAAAAAGTGTGCCGAAATAAGGAAAGTATAATGTATGCTTTAGTTCAAATATTCGGTGACCCACAATTCACATTCTTTTCAGAATATAATGGTTAGGGGGTTAATATAATGTATTGTTTATCCGAAAATATTCTAACTATCGAATGTGCTAGACCAAAACTGTTAAGACGTTTGGGTTCTGCGTATTTAAATAAAGATTTGTTTGAGCAATTTAATTTCTTTAATACAGAACCTATAACATATTTATTTTACGTACCACCGTATCACGAAGGTATTTTACCACCAAAAGATTTAGAAATTGTTTTAGATTTAGAAGAATCTGTAATTAATGTAAATCCACAACAGTATGTATTATCGGGTATGCATTTCTTTACAGAATTTCCACCTATAAAGTGGGTTGAAACGTTTTATGAAAAATTCAAATCCGATAATGTTGATGTTAAGCTCTATTATATGGACGAACAAAGATATATTTTAGGACAATGGATTAATGGACAACATACGTCGTATATAAATACAACGTCATGGAAAACAGAAGATTTTGAAAAATTTAATATAGAAGACGATCTTATTGATGCTTTTGGTCTTCTCTATATGGCAGAGGATGCGTTTATTTAAAATGACTAATCTTTTTTCATTTGAAAATCCGCCGTTTAAAGAAGACGAGGAGTTAACTTTAAATTATTCGAATTTTAAAATTGATTATCATTTCATTCAAATCATGGAATATGCGTGTAAGGCTATTTTGACGAATGATTATTTAGAAAGTTTTGAACGAATAGAAGCACATTTGAACGCAGCCAAAGAAAGATATAATCGTATGGAGAAAGATGGTATGTCATAAAAAAGATAATATTATTCTTTTCAAAAACTGGAGGTGTATCATGAAGATTCGCAATGGTTTTGTATCTAATAGTTCTAGTAGTAGCTATATCGTACATGCGTCTGCCATAGGCAAAGAAAACTTCGATGCTTTAGTTAAGTTCTTGGAAGAATATGTAGATACGCATTATGCAACATCTGATCCTATTTATTGGGGGGACAGTTATAGAACATTTGATGTGGA
>JGI24711J26586_10001441_pt1 | contig 18180 bp, 21 predicted proteins | sample BioPla3DNA1_FD_26586 | JGI IMG/M metagenome (IMG submission 26586)
ACAAACTACTCCTGGTTTTTTTAAAACACCTATTTGCCTCATGTTCTATACCATTTAATTATAACATAAATATACATTACTTGTTTTAAAATTTAAAATTATTTGCTTTTCAACTTTTAAATCTTCAGTTCTTTTATAAGTTATCTAAACTTTATACGTAAACCACATCTTTGCTTTTACTTTTCACTAAATACAATCAAATCTTTGCTCATGTGTTTCCTACATTTTTTATTTGTCACGAACTTTAAAAGTTATATTAAAACTGCAGGCACAGTCCACGTTAACGTATATTTTTATTAATCAAATATTTTTTCCTATAATGCTTATACATAATCATACAAACTTAATTTTAATAGCTAGATGTATACTGAAAACTTATTATTTTATCATCTGAAAACAAGTCAAGAGTGTCAATATTTTGAACTTCCCAACTTATTTTAAAGCTTCCCCAAGTATTATGTGAGGTTTGTCCTGAAGGACATTCATAACCAACTTCTACGGACGGATCTTAAAGCATAGGCAACAGGAAAATTTATTATGTCAATTATGAAGAAATTATATAGAAAAAAATACTTTTAAAAGATATAATGATAGTAAGAAAAATAATCTTTCCTAAGGATATATATGACAAAAACATATAGAGTATTTTGTAATGTAATTAAAAAATATATTGCAAAATATCATTTAGGGTAATGTAAATGTCAATAAAAATTTGGTTCTAGGTTGGTTAAAATAAATGAAAAACATGATAAAATAAATAAAAATTAAACAAATTATAGATTTTTTACATTGTTAGTTGAAACAGGACGATTTTACTATCCCAAATCTTCTGTCTTCCATGTTCATATTTAATTTTGCAACTTTAGACGGAAGTGGTAGCTATTGGGATGTTGGATTAGATTATACACACATTCGTGGAAGGCATATTCCTTACAAGTAAAATTAAAATGGTAAGATATTAAGTTTAAATAGTAAGTGGAAACTTTATTGCCTTTGAGTATGTAAGACTTTTTAGTTAACTTTTAACATTTACAAAAGCAAACTTTTTATAATTTATTTTATAACATTGCAAATAAATAGGAGAATAAATAAAATGGAAAAGAAAAAGTATTATTCCAATGGCTTCATTATTAAGAGGATAAATGGAAATTATGCAGGGAAATTTAAAAACTATGATGGAATAGAGGGTGATATTTGGCCCCTTGATAAATATACTGAGAATGTGGACTTGATGGAATTTAAGTATATTGATAGCTATTTAAGTGAAAAAGTATTTAGATCAGATGTTGATAAAAGATCAGTGGATGTATGTAATGATGTGGATTTTTTAAATAAGTATATTTCTATATGCGAAATGGCAAATTTTAAAATTGAAATTTTGTTTTGCCAAACAGAGCGGGTATTTCCTAAAAGTGAAATAGAACCATATAAACAAAAAGAAGACTTTGAATTTCTCGGTTATGATTATGGATATCCGGGGNCGGATTATTATTCGTGTGTTTATAATGATGTAAAAAGAATGTTTAAAGATTCAAATTTTACATTAAACAAAAATGGTTTGTTTGAAGATGAAGGGAGCATTTTAGAATACATTTCAGCAAGAGAAAAATTAAAGAAACAAACTCCCGAATATATGTTTGAAGAAGGTGAATTTATAATATACAAATTGTGGAAGTACATTGGAGAAGTCCCGATTAAAAAACTTTAACAAACAAATTCCCATGTTGAAAACACAAGACAATAACAGAGTACACATATGACGCAAACAATAGCAATAACAGCTCTACAATAGTTAACATTACAGGAGCTAAAGATGCATTCATGGGGAGGTATATAATCCGAGACATCATAGAGTACACTATTATGTTGAATTTAGAGTAGATACATCAAAGAGTTGGAATAATAAAAATAATGTTATAAAGTTTTATCCTGGAGGTTATGTAAAAGGTTCAGGAACAGCTTTTATACCAGAAAAGGAGCCGGTTTGTTATGATGTTTGAAAATATTAATAGTTGGCTTGAATTTATTAAAAAGGCTTCGCTAAAAGATTTAACCTGTATAATTAATGAAGATTTTTATTTAGATGAATATGTTAAAAACATGAAATCAGATATAGTTAATCCGGAATTATTGATAGATATAAAAGAAAAGATAAAAGGCTCTGAAATTGAGAAATTATTTTGGGAGAAAACATTGCTATTTATTAATGTTAAATGTTTAAAAGATGAATTATTAGACTACTTAGTTGATAACAATATAGCCAATGAAGTTTTTGGACATTTAAACTTACCTGATAAATATTTATGGAAACTTGTAGATAAAACTGAAGAAGCTGTTTTAACTTTAGGAAAGAGATTGTATATTGAAGAAAAATACAAATGCGAAGAATTTCAAGACTTTTTAGCTAAGTTTCCAAATAAATATTGGCTTTGGAATAGCTTATTAAATGTCGAACCCATTTGTAATGAAAAGAAAAAAATTTTGATTAAGATGCTTTTTAAAATCACAAATTTCGATGATTTAAAGAAAAAGGTTATTACAATAACAGTGTCAAATAGGATAAAAAACACAAAAAGCATTATCGTTATAAAAAAATATTACAAAACAATGATTCCAGAGTACTTATTAGCAATATCACAAAACCCCACAACACCCATTTATATGCTTGAAAATTTAGTTAATATAGAAAGAATAAACTATGCTAATCAGATTAGAAATTTTTCAAAAATTAACTTAAGTAGCAAAAAAGGATTTAAAGATTAGGAAGTCGTGTTAATATATAAAAATAAAGGTATTGAATATTTATTATTATCAGTAAATGAAGAAAATGAGGGATTTATTTGCAAAATTATATTTAAACACTAAAATTTAAAAGAAAGAAAAATTTTATTAGAAAAATGGAAATCTATATGTAAGAAAAAGATTAGTGAAGCTTATGGTGATTATATGAAATATAAAAACAGTTATTTTAAGTAAAATAAAGCGTTGTTGATAAATATTTAGTTGAGTATTATTAAGAGAGTAACAATGGGTACAATAGTAGAATTAGGGATTAAAGTAATAGTTAAAAAACTGGTATGCAAAGTGATAAGCGAGGGTAGAAGTGATGTACATAAGAAACAAATTGAAAAGCAAATTGTGAATGAAAAATATAATAACATAATTAAAAATAATGGTGGTGCATAATGAAAATATCTGTAAATGAGTTAAAAACTATTTGTAAGCTATTGTTGGATACAGCAGAAAAAAGTGGATTTAGAGAATTTGAATTTGATACGGATTATTACTGGTTTATTCCGTCTGATGAAAGGGAAGTTTTTGATAAAAATTTACCAAATCCTTGTGTTGGTTCAATTAATGAATTACTTAAAATAATAGAAGAAAATAGATAATTTTATCTGTGCTGTGAACACATAAAGGGGCTTGATACTTATGTCTAATTGGCTGAAAAAACTCAATATATTAAAGCGTTATAAAGCAAGATGCATAGGAGTTGATTTCCTTAACAGAAGAATAGTAGTTATTGAACCTGAAAAATGCATTCACGTTAACAAAAGCATTGAAGAGATAATAAGTGAAATACCTGACAAAAGGAAATATAAAAAAGTAAAAGAAGGTTTTTTGTCTGATGATTACTGGCAAAACCTGGATGCTTTAAATTATTTAATAGATTATTCTATAAAAGAAGCTAAATTAGGTTCTTCACATTATCATTTATTTATAGTACTTCCCTATGAAAATTATATGTTTTTCCATAAAAAAATTCATGAAGTATTGTCAAAAACAATAAAAACATATTTTTGCAAAATACTTGTAACATTAAATAACATACAATGCATATTTAACCACTATAGTTATCATGGAAGAATAAAATTACAAGATGAAAGTGGCAGAAAAAAGTCATGGTTTTTATTTTTACTCAATGAAGGGTTTTATTTAGGTTATGCTTTTGGCGATTTTGTTGTTGAGGCAATTTGCATAAAAGACAGTTATGATAAAATTACACCTGGTGTTATTGTAAATAAAATAAAAGAACTATTAAAAACTACATCCCAAGATTTGCTAGAAGAATTAAAAAATAATGAAGTGTTTACAGATAAAGAAATTAACAATATGATTAAAGATTGGGAAAAACCTTTTGAAAAAACTATTTATTTTTATGTGCCGGAAAAATTTAAAAAAATATTTGGCGACAGTATTTATAAGTATAATATTGAATATTTAGATTATGATGAGTTAAGTGTAATTAAAGGTTTAGAAAAGTTTATATTGTCAATAACGCAAAAGAATGAAATAACATAAGATAAATTAATGACAACTCCTAATATGAGTGATAGAACGCTATAAGGAGGAATAAAATGCTTAGAGATATTATTAAAAAGATTGCTTATTGTTTTAAAACTAAGTTTATCTGTGTTGATTTTTTTCAAGGCCGGCTAAAAGCTGTTGAGCTGGGCAGAGGCGTGTATATTGACCGGTCTATTGAAGAAATAAGGAATGAAATTCCGGATAAGAAAAAATACAAGGAAGTTAAGGAAGGACTATTAATGGAAAAGTACTACAATAATATACATGTTATAAATTACTTTTCAGATATGTTAATTAAACATGTAAAATTTTATATAAAAGGATTTAAAGTTAATATTTTTTTACCCTATGAAAAAAAAGACTTTATTGATGAGTGGTATGCGAAGGTTTTCTTCTATAGCAGGATGCCTTTTTTATTCATAGAAGCTATTCCGCTGGATAATTTTACGTGTATATATAATGGTTTTGATATACCTATAGAAAATGAGCAAGGAGAATATATAAAGAATATAGTGTTTTTCATATATGACCATACTGTATATGTAGGTTTTGCTTTTGTTGGTTATGTTTTTGTTATCAGACCAATTGAAAAAAAGGCAGAAGATTTATCATCTGATGATATTTTGCTTATAATCAAAGAATTACTGGAAAACACAAGTGAAGATGTACATAAAAGATTTGACCAATTAACAAACAAGAAAAAAGAATATAAAAAAATTATTTCCGGTTGGAAAAAACCCTTTCAAAATACAATATATTTATTCTCAAAAGAAGATTTGAAAAAACAATACCACGTTGACGGGTACAAAATTAAATTCTTTAAATATGACGAAAACGACATTACAACAGNAATGGAAAAAATAATGGCAATAGAAAGAAAAATACGAAGAATTATTTTCAAATAAGTTAATTATTAGTTATGTCAACATAAATTGCAAAAATATGATTATTTATTTTAGACCAGAAAAAGCTGAGCCAAAAAACTGAACAAAAAAGCAGCGCTCATTGATAATATAGCAATAATAATCAACACTTTTATTACTATATCATGAGATACACCTTTTATTATAGAGAGATAAAAAGATTTAAATTCCAAGGTTTGACCAATTGCCATGGAAGGCTTTTTTGGTATTGATAAAAAGAGAAACTCTTTAGTAACTACAATACCATAATTTTCTTTCATTGCTATAAGTACCCCGGTTTTTTCAAATTTTTCATCTAAGAAATTATTAATATATCCTTTTAAAGTATCTAATTTTGAGGAAAAAATTAAAACGGCAGAAACAATAAACCCTTTATGATACCTAATGTCCCTTTTTTTGACTTGTGTAATTTTTTGCAGTTTTGACACGGGATAAATTTTCTTAGTTAAAATATCCTCCAATAAATCATTATTTTTCAAAATTTCTTCCGCCACTTTAAAACATTTATGTTTTATTATGTCATTTCTTGGTGAATACTTGAGAAGATTTTCATCAGATATTTTAAAAGGTTTAAGCATTTTTTTAAATATACTTATTTCATATAACATGGTATACTCTTTATGGTACTTGTTTTGTTCCGGTAGATGCAGTTGTTCAATTAAATGTAAATGCTTTTTTTCAAAATTGGAAATAGAAAATGTTTTTTTTCCATTGCTGAATTTTACATAGTCTAAAAGACGCTTTCTTATCAATAAAGAAGAAAAATCCAAAAAGCTTAAATGCTGGTTTTCACTATAGTAATCAATGGCCTCTTTAAATGCTAAAACAGCAACACTAAATTCAAAAGTATTTTCTATTTCAAAAGACCTTTTTGTAAATTTTATTACTTCTTTTTTAATAAAAGGGGTAAATTCAGATATAAAGTTATCCATCAAAAGGCTGTCATTACTAGATTTAATTTCATTTATAGTTGAGATTATTGAACTTTCATTAAAAGTATCTTTATTTTTTTTAAAAGACAAGGTGCCTTACCTCCATATCGCTGCATCTTTTCCTAAATTCCATTAATATCATTTTAACATGAAAGGGCTGTGGAGAAAATGGTTTTGGCGAAAAATTATAAAATAAAATCAAAAAACATTAAAAAGCGGNATGATTAAAGACGGACGTGTATTATTTCATCTTAAAAAAATACCCTTAGAATGAAAGTAAAGGAAATCCATCCAAAACACGAAAAACCGAAACACGAAAAAGTTTATTGAAAATATATTTCTTTAGAAAAAATAGAATAATATAATATTTATATGTTTTTATCTAAATATTTTGAGTGTTAGCTTTTTGAAAGGAAGGGAGAGGGGAAGAAAATGATTTCTAATATTGGATTATCGGCTGTAAAAGGTTTTGAGTTTGTGGGTATAGAGGAAAAACTGAAAGAATTGATATAGAGAATCCGGTCCTGGGAGTAAGACCGAGACAAATTCATTACCATGAACCTAATAACACTAAATGGTACTATGATATTGATAATAATCAATTCTATGATGAGAAGACAGGAAATTTAGCTGAAAGTAGGGCTAGATATTCGGCTTAAATAATAGAGAAGAATTGTTTGCAAAAAATACTCTGATTAAAACAGAAAATGAAAAGAAATTTTCTGTTAAAGATTAAATGGCTGTTGAAAATTCATATATTAATGCATTGATATTTCTAGATATTACCAATACTGCTGTTTTGATAGTTAAAAATCTTGAGAAGTATAATTATAACATTTGAAAAGTTAATTACTGAGAATTTTATCATATATGCCTTAACGCCATCCGGATTATGCTTTTTATATTCACTAAAGGTAATCAAGCTGGCCAAGGATGCAATGTGGCAGTATCTGATTTTATGAAATCCTAAAATCACAGCCAAAAGATATCTAATTAAAAAAGTAGTAAGGAATTGGTGGAAATATGACGATATAATAAAAAATGCAACAAATCAAAATATTTCCGTAAAAGTCTTTCCACAATTAAAAGGTATATGGGAAGACAAAGGGAGGTCGGGTATAATGGACAAGAATATCCAGGTTGTAAAACACATATTTCCACTACTTCGGACAATGGAAAAGGGAATTAATCATGTACAAAAGCAGCTGTCAGAACTTCGTTATGAGGAGGCACTGACAGTATTAGAAGATACTATGCATGGGATTATGTGCATTGAAAAAGTAATCCAAAATATGCAGGAAATGTTACCAGATAGTCAAATAGATGTTCTTACAACCAAAATTAAAGACTGTATGAGCAAAGTGGTAGACAATTATGAAAACAAAACTGAATCTAATCTAGAAGAACATATTGAAAAGGAAATGCTTCCTATATTTTCAGATTGGAAAGCTGAGATTGAAAAGTCCTTATCTATTTTTAGCGTTAGTCCGGATATTTTAAGCAATTAGCTTATAGACAGGGAAAAGTCAAGGGAGTTCAAAAAAGAGCTCCCTTCATTTTTTTATAACCAAGCAATAAATTACGCCTTGAAATTAATTGTAAACTATATATAGCGAAATTCCGATAATAATTATGAATGAAAAATCACGGAGGGATTTTTATGAGAATTGATAGCATGGATNCTTCTTTAATGCAATTTAAAAACACAAATAATACTGTACAAAATAGTGTTGGTGTCAAAAAGACCAATTCAGAAAATAATAATGTGCAAAAAAACAAAAAGGACGAGAACCTAAATGACCGTAATGCTTCAGCTAAGGAAATTATCGATGCCATTGAAAAGGCAAACAAAGCAATTATAGGTGCTCAAACCCAGTTAGAGTTCTCAATACATGAAGGAACAAAAGAAATTATGGTTAAAGTTATTAATACAGATACAAAAGAAGTTGTGAGAGAAATTCCTTCTGAAAAAATTCTAGATATGGTGGCAAAAATGTGGGAATTAGCTGGCATAATGGTGGACGAGAGGAGGTAGACTTATGTCTTTATATGGTGTATATAACACACAAAACAGCAAATTGAGATTTTCAGGACTTGCATCAGGTGTTGATACGGGATACATGATAAGTCAATTGATGCTCATTGAAAAAATGAAAGTGGATAAAGTTGAGCAGGATAAGCAGATATTAGAGTGGAAAAGGGATATGTACAGAGATGTTACAAATAAACTAAGAGCCTTTTCCGATAAATACTTTAACCTTTTAAAACCCGAAACAAATTTTAGATCTTCATCTGCCTTTAGTTTATTTAAAATAAATTCAAGCAATGAAAAAGCAGTAACAGCAGTTGCAGGTTCGGCAGCAGAAAGTAAAACTCATACTATAGAGGTTCATAAACTGGCTTCAGGTGCAAAAATTGAAGGCACATCAAATATTACTGGAAACATAATTGGAAGTGAAGCTGTAGAGGATTTTCAGCTTGCTGGAAGAAAAATCAATGTTACTTTGGATGGAGTTACTAAAACTATTGAATTAAAAAATTATGATGATATTGACCATATGGTTGAGGATATTAATACCTCATTATCCAAAGCCTTTGGAGCAGAAAAAATAAAAGTCAGCAGTTCAGGTGGGAGAATAGAGCTTGATGTATCTTTAAATGGCAGTACTTTAATGTTGGCAGACGGAACACCTGTTGCTGGAGATCTTAGAAAATTAGGTTTTTTGCCAGAGGATAACACCAGCAATAGAATATCTTTAGTGTCAGGACTTGAAAGCATCAAAGATAATTTTAAAAATACTTTGGCTATAGATAATTCAGAGGAAAATGTTATCTTTACAATAAATGACACAGTTATTGATGTGGGCAAAAGTTATAAAAATGCAACTATAAAAGATATTATGAATGCAATAAATAATAGTGATGCAGGTGTTAAAATACAGTATGATTCTTTAAATGACAAATTTACTTTAACGTCTACAGTTGAAGGTGAGGCATCTTCCATTACATTTGAAGACACAGATGAAGAAAATGGACTTTTAAAGGCACTAGGGATTGTTGAAGGAACATACACTCAGGGAACAGATGCGGAGTTTACATTAAATGGCGTTGAAGGAATGAAAAGAAGCAGCAACCAATTTACCATTGACGGGGTTAGATTTTCTTTAAATGAAATTACAACAGAGACTGTAACACTTGAAATTAGTAATGATATAGATACTGTAGTTGAAAACATTAAAGGATTGGTTGAAAGCTATAATGATATTTTGGATGAAATAAATGGCTTGATACATCAAAAAAGGGACAGAGACTACAGACCACTTACAAAAGAACAAAAGGATGCTATGTCAGAAGAAGAAATTGAAAAATGGGAAGAAAAAGCAAAAACAGGGTTGTTAAGTAATGATAGTATACTCTCTGGAATGCTTAATGAAATGAGAAAAGCTTTGTTTGACAAAGTTGAAGGAACATCCATAAGCGTTTTTGATATAGGAATATCAACTGGTGCGTATTATGAAAGGGGTAAACTTATCCTTGATGAAACAAAGCTAAGGACAGCCCTTACTAATAATTTTGATGAAGTGGTTAAGCTTTTTACAAATAAACCTGAAGATTCTGAAATTAATCCAGTAGGTGATAGAGAAAAAATTACCCAAAGGTATAATGAAAGCGGCTTAACTCAAAGAATATATGATATATTGCAAAAAAACATAAGAACCAGCAGAGATTCAAGTGGGCGAAAAGGTGCTTTACTTGAAAAGGCAGGCATAGTTGGGGATGCATCTGAGTTTAATAACTTAATAGTTGACGAAATAAAAGCAAAGGATTCTATGATCCAAAAAATGCTTGAAATGATGTATCAAAAAGAGGAGGCATATTACAGGAAGTTTACAGCTATGGAAAAGATGCTAAGTCAAATGGAGAGTCAATCTGCATGGCTTATGCAGCAGCTTGGTATTTACTAAATATTTTTATAAACAAAACTTGGAGGGGTCATGAAATGATAAGCAATAACCCATATGGACAGTATAAAGAAAACACAGTGTATACAGCAAGCAGTGAAGAACTAACACTTATGTTGTATAATGGACTTGTTAAGTTTTTAATGCAAGCACAAATGGCTTTAAATGATAAGCAAATTGAAAAAGCAAATACAACAATAATAAAAGCTCAGGATATAGTTACAGAGTTTCGAGGAACTTTGGATANGAACTATGAGATTGCAGAGCAATTGGATTTGTTATACGATTATATGTACAGGCAGCTTTTAGAAGCAAATATAAAAAAGGATGTTTCAATTATTGAAGAAGTTTTAATGCTGGCAAAAGATTTAAGAAATACATGGGAACAGGCAATGAAAATTGCCAGACAAAAAAATAAAGCAGCCCAAAGCGGCTAAATAGGAGAGGCACATAATGGAAAACCAACAAATTGAAAAGCATTTTGAAAAACTTGTAGAAGTTTCAAGGGAAAAGCAAATAAAGTTAGAAGAGTTACTTTTTTTAACCAATGCTCAATCAAAAGCAATAGAAGAAGAGGGCATAGAAAACATTGAGAAATTATTAAATGACAAGCAAAAAAAAATTGAAGAAATAAATAAAAATGATGAAGAATTTTATGTGTACTATGAGAAAATTAAAGAAATGTACAGTATAAAAAACATAGAAAACCTTGAAGCATCAAATATAAAGGGAGTTAGAGAACTTCAAGAAGTAATAGGCAATATAAAAAAGACAATTCAACAAATAAGTGAGTTAGAAAAGGAAAATAATGAAAAAGTAAAAAAAATACTAAAGGATTTAGGTGNAAAGATAAGGAAAATAAATCAAGGGAAAAAAGCCAGCAATGTCTATAGTTCAGATTCAGAAACTAACTCAGTTTCATATTTTATTGATCAGAAAAAGTAAGAATGCAACAAATTCTATGTTTGGATGAATAATTAAATTCCTTCTTGGCAAAAGCAAGAAATCATAAAAGCCGGGAAGGAATTTTTTATGTCAGCGGCAGTACCATAGGTAAAAAAATGTCTTTTTAAATACTTGCCAATTGTTCCTGTATCCCTTTTAATAAATTTTCATTTCCATCTGCAATTTTTAAGCATTTTCTCAAATCCTGAACCGCTAGATCCTTTCGTCCTGCGTTCTTAAAAAGAAGTGCCCTTTCAGTCAGGCATTCAATAATTGAGTCCTTTTCTTCCAATCTTTCAAATTCCGTCAATGCCCTTGTGATATACTCCTGTGCTCTGAGAGTGTTGTTTAGTCTTGCAAATGTGATTCCTGCCTGAAAGTAGGCTGTGGCTCTTTCCTTGTTTCCCAAGTTCATTCTTATGCAGGTATCAAATGCTTGAGCTGCCTGCCCATATTTTCCTGTGTTAAAATATATCTGACCCATTAGCTGGTATACCATGTATACCCCAGTACTGTCCCGTTCTCTTTTAAATATTTCAAGGGCTTGGCTGTACTTTTCAAGAGCAATTTGGTATTCACCAGTCTTATAGTATACATTTCCTATATTGACAATGGATTCTGCCGCCTGCTTTTTTAAGCCCACGGTTTCTTCAAGCATTCTTCCTTTTTCAAATACCTCAATTGCTTTTGCATAGTTGCCCCGGCTATATTCGAAAATAGCGGTCTTATTTATCATTTTAAGCATTTCTGCTATTTTTTCGTTCTCGGTCATTTATAACTCTCCTTAAAAGATTAATTTCATGCCGCATTGCCTTACTGCTCTTTTCGTCGGCAAAAGGTATAGCGGCTTCATAGTATTCTATAGCTTCCTGAAATTTTCCCTTCTTTTCCAGTCTGATTCCTTCCTTTTGAGCGGCTATTGCAAGCTTTTCAAGCATTTCATCACAATGATCATACGGCAGCTCGGCTTTAATAAACATGTCCTTTGCATCGGCAACATTTGAAATAGCTTCATGGATATCTCCCATCAATGCCGCTAAATTTGACATGCTAAAAAGGGTAATGGCCATTCCCTTGTAATAACATATTTTATCTGTAATCATCAAGGCTCTTTTATAAAGTATTGAAGCCTTCAAAAACTCTTTTCTTTTAATATGCTCAACAGCAGCATTGTGCAAAGACTTGATTTCATTTGCTATCTCCATAAAAACAAGATTATCTTCCTGATTGCTCATTGCTTTACCTTCGCCTCCGTTTATATATTTATTTTATGAAAAACAAGATTTCCAACTTATATTTTCATGGATAATCCATCATGTTTCTTATTAAAATTGTAGTCTATACTAAGTTTGTTTTTTTCCAGTTCAAAACCACCAATATCCATACGAAATGTTTCTTTATACTTTTTCTCATCAATGCAAAGTTCTTTATTCTTTTTTCTTTCAATGCAAAGCTTCTTATACCTCTTATCTCTCCCTTTTTTATTAAACCTTCGTCTGTCAAAATTCTTTATTAAGTTATTTACATGGGCCTTTTTTTTGCCAATTATTTTTTTATTTCTTAGATTTTCCGTGATCTGCTGCCTTTTCAGCAAGTACATAGACAGTTCTTTTTTTACTTTTTGATAATAGGTATAGCGCCTTTCAACATCTAACTCAAGCCCATATGTGTTATCAGACTCACCGGTTTCACAAGCATCGGCTTTAGAGGCATCAGACTCATTGGTTTTACAGGCAGCGGTTTCATTGGCTTCACAGCCGATATTCAAAGTTTTGCTTTCGTCCCCTTTAAAAACTTTCTCCGATTCTTGTGCATTTTTTTCCTCAGAAGAATCCTCTTCCTCAAACAACAGCATGGAATTTAAAAGTAGTTCCTCAGGAAGTATAAACTTCTCCTCATCAATATCATCGTTTTTAAGAGCTTTTTCTTCATATTCCATAAATATCACCTGAAGTAGATAATTAAGGGGACATACCTTAGATAAAGAAGTTTTCTCTCAAAGGAATGTCCCATTTTTACACATAAAATAAATCAATCTGTATCATCACTGTTAGAGGTATTTGTTGCATTAGCTATTTTTTGGGCAGCATCATCTTCAATTTTCTTTAATTCACCCATTATCTTTGCTTTCTCCACTTCAATAGCAAGCTCAGCCTTCTTTATTTCAAGTTCAAACGCCATCTGCATTGCATCTGCTTTCATATCCAGCAGTCTCTGCATAAAAGGATTAGGTGGCAGAGGAACAAGTCTTGTGCGAAGGAGGCTTGAACCTTCAATGGAATAATTGTACTTGCTGGAGTATTTTGCATCCACTGGAGTGGTTGTAACCACCGTCTGAGATGAAAGCCCTCGCCATCTGAAATTTCTAGTAGAAGTTACAATATCGCCTTTTTGCGTATTCTCGTGACTGGATTCCTGAGTCATACTTACAGCAATCTTAACTTCAATTATTGTTTCAGCAAATTGGTAAAATGTCGGCTGAAAACCTGCTCCAATCATTGAAGTTTTTATTTCCGTAAGTGAAGGAGTCTTATCATCTTTACTTACTGTAACCAAATTTCCATTACTGTCTAAATTTATGTTTGGTATGTACACCGGTGCTAATTCTTTATTACCCATTATTTTTAAAATATCTATGCTTCTTTTATCTAGATTGAACTGGCTTTCTGCAATTGCGATACCCATTTGGGATATCAGTTCTGAAAACCTCACCCCCGCAAGTTCTCTTCCGATGATGGACATTCCGTCAACCTCCTTTTGTTAGTCTAAAGGGTTTAATTAGTATCATTGTCAGAATTTGAATTCTGCTCATTCAATTTTTCCTCTTCCTTTTTCAGTTGTTGTTCCAATTTTCTTCTTTCCAATTCAAGCTTCACTTCTACCTCTTTTAGTGAAAGTTCAAACTTCTGTTGCAGCATTTGTGCCTTCATATCCAGTATTCTCTGCATAAAAGGATTAGGTGGAAGGGGAGTAATTTTAGTACGGAGCAAACTTGAACCTTCTACACTGTATGAATACTTTGATGAGTAAGACGCATTTACGGAAGCCGAAAAGGGTCCCCATCCTCCCTTCGCACTGGCAGAAACCGAAGTATCTGTTGTCTTATTCATTGATATAGCCATCTTAACTTCAATGATTGTGTCGGTAAACTGGTAGAAAGTAGGCTGAAAACCAGCCCCTATCAGGGAAGTAACAATAACCTTCTTACCATCGGGATCTGTTAAATCAGGTAAGTGCACCGGCGCTGTTTTTTCATCTCCCATAAATTTAGCAATTTCGCAACTCACCATGTCCAGTTTGTACTGTCCTTCTGCAATAGCACATGCCAGCTTTAGTACCATTTCAGGGAAAGGTACATTTAATAATTCTTGACCTACATTTGGCATTAAAACACCCCCTGTTTTTTTAATTTTGGATTATTTATTTTTAACAATCTGTTTTGGAACAGCCTGAATTGACAACCTTATGGTGCTTAATGCCTCACTGGAACTGCTTGCAATGTCCGGTGCAGACAAAACTATTTGGTTAGTGTCATCCTTTGCCATTGTACCCTTAAACTCAATGTCCATACCGTTTATCACATACTTAACAGCATTCTTCGAAGTATTTACCTGATTATTAAATGAATCAATTGCATTGGTAAGGTAGTTGGAAAGTTGCAATGGTGTAAATGCGGCGTGAAACTTGTTATTTATCATATCAAATTTTTGCTTTAATTCATTGTTTTCCTCCTGTACTTTGAGATAGTGCTCATTCAAAGTATTCAGTTCCTTTTCTAGTTCTATAGAAAGAAATTTTTTAGAATGGTATTCTGAACGCAATTCAATAAGTTCTTGATTTTTTGCCATAAGTTCCTCTTTAAGAAAAGAACATCTGCTATTAAGTTCCTCCAGGTTTTTGATAATTTTTTCGTCAACCCCGTGGGAATGTGCAAGCTCATTTAACTTTGACTGCAAGTCTTCTATTTCCTTTTCCTTCTGGATTAACTGTATCCTATTTTCATCAGTTATATTTTTGATTTGGTTTTCCAATGTCATATTGTGATTTTTAAGTTCTGAAATTTCATTATTTTTCTGTGTAATTTCCTTAAGGTAGTTTACTTTTTCATTTTCAATAGATAGTTTTTCTTTGCTTATTTTGTCAATATATAAATCCCGTTGTCTAACTATTTCTTCCATTTCCTTTATCGTCTGTTTCAGTTCCAGATTGCTTTGCTTTAATACCGTGGTTCTTGATTCACCTAAAATGTCGGATGTATCTTTGGAATTAACAGAGTTTTGATTATCGTCACCCATGGTTTATCCCCCAATCTTTTTTATTCTCACAAAAGATAATTTCATAGTTGAACTTTCAACATAAGGTTTTAATTCTCCCGTTGTGGATTCTTTTGATAAATCAGTGTTTAGCTCTATATCCATTTTACTGACTCCTAAACCTGTTTTTTCAACTCCCTTGTTTACGCCGGAAATGATCTGTCTGAAAAATTCAGCCGCCTCGTCGGAATTTAACGCTACTCCTTCTTTATCTCCTACAGAAGTTTGCCGGTATGATTGGGACAGTTGAGCGTACTTATCTAAAAGCTCTTCATATTTTAACTTTAAAAAATTGTATTCACTCAAAAGGCTCTCGTATTTGACTTTTAATTTTTCAAGGTTTTCAGTCAATAGTCACACTCTCCTTTTTCATAACAGAGAGGTTAATTTTATTGCCAAATCTTGCCTCACTGCCTGCTTCAGGTACCTGATCCTCTACTTCTGTCATTTTATCTCCTGAAGGCGTACCCGCTACTTCGCTTACAGAGCCCAGTGTCAATCCTGATTTATTGATTATATCCTTTGCTTCTTCCAAAGTCCTGCCCTTTAAATCAGGAACAAATAACGTCATAGTGTATTTAGACGGTGGTGGGACAGGAACAAACTTTATATTCAAGTCACTTTGCATGGACTGATTTACTTTGAAATAATTTTGATATTGTGCGTTCATAGGGCTTACGAGAATTCTTCTAGAAGGTGTAGTTGAAGTGTTTGTACCATCTTCTCTTACAACTGCATAATCCATTTTCAGGTTGAAGGTGACTTCGGGTATTGCATACCATGTAGCCGTTAGTCCGGAATTTCTCAATTCTTCATCATTATTAATCATTTTTTGTGTTTCTATGGCGCTAAGATCTAATTTATGTTGAGCCTCGGAAATACCTGTGCCAAGGTTTATTATGATATCTGACAGGTCTTCAAAAAACTCATCGGGTGTCTCAATATAATCTTCCTGATCAATAATTAATTCCGGAGGCAGTTCATCCAAATCATTAACTATGGCAGTACCCAGTTCACTTGCTTTTTGCTTCCATTTTAAAATTATTTCCATTGTCCGTTTTGTCTTTTTTTTTCTGGGATTTTCTGAACTGTAATTGTCAATAAGTTTTTTCAGAGTTGATATATTAACTTTTGAAAGGTCTTCTACATTTCTAATCCCAAGTTTAACAAGGAACTCGGCATCATATTCATCTATACCTTCTATTCTCATGAGGTCTGCTTGTTTTACCCAGTAATTCAAATAACTTAACTGTATGTCGGTAGTGTTTTGTAAGGCTACTCTTCCCTCAGGAGTTCCCGCTGCTTTAACAAAATCCGAAACAGTAAAAATATTCTGTTCCTTTAGTTTTTCAGCTGTTTTTTTACCAATACCAAGAATGGATATAATATCTTTACTCACAGGAACCCCTCCTAAAAATACAGTTTACATACTGTAAAACCATTTAATTTTATTTTTACTACTTGTTGAATAATAATTCATAAAACTAACTATACTAATTTTATCATATTACATAAAATTTTTAAATATTTTTTTAAATATTTTTGAAAAAAATTTCAGATAGCTCAATAAATGAACACAAATATAAACACTTAATCGTTTGAGACAAATAAGTGCGAAGAAGGGTTTAAAGAGAATTTAAATGAACAAATAAATGAACAAATAAATGAACAAAACAATTTATGTTTCAGAAGAGGTATGTGAAGAGTCATCTGTTTCTTCTGCAAGATTCTTTTTAATAAAGTCTAATACCTTTTTTACAAATTCATCAGGGTATTCTTTATAAGTTCTAATATGGCTTGCACCAGATGTCTCCCAAAGTTCTACATTATCACCTGCAGCCTCTTTAAGCATGTGGCTGTGCTCCACAGGGATTTTTTCATCGTCTTTGCTGTGAATAAGCAGCAAAGGTCTTGGGTAAATTTTACTTATCTCATTTATTGGACTAACATCCTTTGTGTCTACACCTGTTAGAAGCCTCGTAACAAAGAGGGTAGTTTTATTAAAAGCGGGAGGTAAATTACTCCATACACTAAGATTTTCATTTAAGTACATAGTTAGGTCAGCAAAAGGACTATCTGCTATTACTACATCCACATCGGAGCTTTCGGCAGCTACTAGGATGCTAGTTGATGCTCCCATAGAAAAGCCCAAAAGTATTATTTTATCAGAACCTCTTTTTTTGGCATATTCAATTGCACCAAGTAAATCAAATTTTTCAAAATATCCTACAGATGTGATATCTCCTTCAGATTCTCCAGAGTTTCTAAAGTCAAAAGTCAAAAAATTATACCCTTCGTTTAAAAAACTTTTAATTAATTTAATTGTATCTTCCTTGTAGGGAAGTCTGTTAGAACCGTAGCCATGAGCTAGAATTATTGTTTTATTACTTTCAGGAGTACTGAAATACCAGCCTTTTAGAGTAACCTCATCATTTATATCTCTAAAAGATATGTTGTCATATTCAGGAACAATATTTGCTGAAAAAACAGGTAATTCAACTCTTTCAGGTTTTGATAAAGTCCATGCCGTTTTAATGGAAATAATGGATATGGTTAAAGCAGCTAATATTATTAATATAATTAATACTAAAATTATTTTTTTTGGCGCACGTCTTTTACGTTGCGTGTAACTTATACCAGAAATCCTCACTAAAACATCCCCAGTCCTAATTTATTTAAAAATTAAATTTTCTTTATAAAATCAAAATAGTACATACTTAATTATATTTTCTTTTTAACAAATAGTAAAGCTTTGTTTTATTTTTTTTATAAAATTTATAAAAAATTATGTATTTAA
>JGI24711J26586_10001450_pt1 | contig 18082 bp, 17 predicted proteins | sample BioPla3DNA1_FD_26586 | JGI IMG/M metagenome (IMG submission 26586)
TGACACAAGTGCTTTTTATAAATCTGAACTTGGTTTTACTACTGGATTTAACTGGTTTTCATTATTCACACCTAAAAAAGAAAACAAAGAATATGGTGATTTAGATTACCTTTACTATTATGATAATTATATTGCTTCTGTTTTTTATATAAGAAATTATAATCAAATATTATCACTAGGATTAGAAATAGCTAATACTGCTACTAAATTAAAAACAAAAAGTGCTGATGTAATAGGTGCTATGGGACATAAATATCAAGATTTAGATTATAATATAAATTATTTGAATTTTATACTTTTATTGCAGTTTAATATATTTTCAAAAAACAAAATTGATATTAATATTAATCTAAATCCATACATAAGTTATATCATATATTCTAAAGTAACAGGATATATTGAGAGTTGGTCTACAATTATTCTTCAGGATAGTCTTGGCAATTTATTTTCAAGACCCTCACATTCTATTATTAATTTAAATGAAAGTCCTATCAAAGATATTAATAAACTTTTGCGAGGTTTTAGAATAGGCTATGACATTGAATATGCATATAAACCTAATGTATCTTTTTTATTTGCTAATTACTTTTGTTATACCACATCTACAAATATATCGTGTAGTAATTGTGAGGGTAAATGGAGAAGTATAGCATTCTCTTTAGGAATAATCTATAAATTTAATAAATCCTATGAAAAAAATAATATTAATAAACTTAATTATTTTATTGAGTCTATCTAAGATTTATAGTCAAGATAAAACTTTTTTATCTACAGAATTTAATACAAACTACTTTTATTATTTTTTAGGAGAAAATAATAATAAGTTTAATTATGGTTTTTCATTACAACTTTCTGAAAATATCGATAAATTTAAAATTAGTTTTGGTGCCATTTATGCAACTAAATATTACTGGGATAAACCATCTGAAAAATATAACAAGTGTGAATATTTATTAAAAAATATTCGTTTACAAATTATTGGCAATTACCAGATTATATCAAAAAATACTTTTTCAATGGATATTTTAGGTGGTTTCGATTTTGATCAAATAATAGACTATGATGTGAAATTATATTATGTAAATGGTTATAGAGAAAAAATAAATAATATAAAAATACAAAACAAATTGGGTGTATCTTGTGTAATGGGACTTAATTTTTCAAAATTAATAAGTGATAGAGTAGCTTTAAATTTATCTCCTAAATTTTATATTACTATTAAGCAGGATCATGAACCATATAGTCCACCATTAGGTCCTATTAGTGAGCCATTTTATGAAAATTTGATTGATGATTTGTTTACATTTAATTTATCTATAGGCATAGAATATTTATTTAAAAAATCTGAACAATGATATTTGTTTGGCAACAAGTATGTTGCCAAACAAAATAATATTATAGCAATTCACAAATTGCTCAATAAAAAAAAACATCGTCTTGTTAATACATAAATCCTTAAAAAAGAAGTCAAAAATAAATTTTCCTCTCTATCAAAAAACGTACCATTAATTTTTTCCTATTTTTTTCAATCCTAATAAAATATAGATTATTAAAGACTTTGACGTCATTTCATAAAAAAAAGTTATTGACATTTTGTTTTCGAGTGGTAAAAAGTGGTAAAAAGTGTGTATATTTGTATACTAATTAATAAGTATATCTATTATAAAAAAATAAAATAATGTTCATAATTACAGGAATGACAGAAGTAGCAGTAGATACAAAAGGTAGATTTCTCATGCCTGCTTTTTGGAAAACTCTGTTTACTCAATATCAAATAAATGAGTTTGTCATCAAGCGCCATCTCTATCATTCCTGTCTAGAGCTGATACCTATTTCTGTATGGAATGATGAGCTCGAGAAACTTAACAAACTTAATAGATTTAATAAACAAAGTAATGATTTTATACGCTTCTACATGGCTGGGGTCAGAGTAATAGAATTTGATAAAGTAGGTAGAATACAGATACCTAAAGATCTTTATGATTTTGCTGATATCAAAAATACTGCGGTGCTGAGTAGTAGCATAGACAGATTAGAAATCTGGGACAAAGAGCAATACGAAAACTATTTAAATAAACATTCAAACGAATTTCAAAAATTTGCTGAAGAGTTTCTTGGCAAATCATTTATGTCTGACGAGGAGGATAAATCATGAGTAATCAAGGATATCATATACCAGTTTTACTCAAAGAAGTAAAAAATGAAGTTCCCCTGCTCGATCGCGGTATATACGTAGATGCTACNTTTGGTAGTGGTGGCCATAGCCAAGCTATATTGTCCATTATTTCAAAAAAAAGTAAACTTTTTGCTTTTGATATAGATGTAGATGCTCTAACTAATGATATCAATGATAAAAGATTCACACTGATCAATGCTAATTTTAAATTTGTTCGCTTTTATCTTAATTATTTTGAAGCTTTACCTGTAGATTTTATCTTAGCTGATCTTGGACTTTCATCACATCATATAGAAACAGATATTAGGGGCTTTAGCTTTATGTCTGATGTACCTCTAGATATGCGTATGAATCAAGAACAGCAAATTAACGCTAAAGAAATATTAAATAATTTTTCAGAAGATGAACTAATACAAATTTTTAGAAATTATGGGAATGTGCCTTTCGCAAAATCTCTGGCTCATGATATCGTAAATAGTAGAAAAACTAAACCCATAAAAACATCATCAGAATTAAATGATTTGGCGTTAAAATATATTTTAAAGGGAAAAGAATTTAAAAATCTAGCTAAGGTATATCAAGCTCTGCGTATAGCTGTAAATAATGAGGTAGATAACCTGAAAATGCTTATCGATGAAGCATACAAATCATTAAATCCTGGTGGCAAACTTTGTATCATTACTTTTAATAGTTTAGAAGATCAGATAGTAAAAAATGAATTAAGAAAAAAAATAGATAATTTATTAGATCAAAATTGGTTAAAAGGTACTAAACATCAAAAATGGTCTAAGATTTATAAAATAACCCCTAATGATGAAGAGATAAAGTCTAATCCTAGAGCACGTAGTGCTAAAATGTATGTAGCTATTAAAAATGAAAATTTATGAGTAAAAATAAATCAAAAAAGGATAAAAAAAATATCATCAAAGCTTTGATGAGTGGCGACTACTTAGCTTCTGATCCTCTTATCAAACAATTACCCTTCATCGCTTGGATAACTTTTTTGATGATACTCTACATTGCTAAAAATTATCAAATAGATAAAACTCTATATGAACTAGGTAAAATAAAAAATGAGAATGAAGCTCTAAAAACTAAAAGTATTGTGCTAAATGCTCGAAAAATAGCAACTATGAATCTAGAATATTGTTATAAAGAATTAGCAAAAGATGGACTTAAACCCTCTGATCAACCACCTATCAAAATTTTTGATTATTCAATAGAAATAAATAATAAAAAAATAAAAAAAAGTAGAAAAAATGCCTCAAGATAAAATCCCATTTGATGAAATAGCTAAATCCAAAATTTTTGGAAGAGCTAGTGTAGTCTTTTTTATTGTCGTATTTATTGGCATTTTGATTATTTACAAAATTATTGATATTCAATTTGTTAGAGGCGATGAGCTACGTTCTCACACCTTTGATTATGAATATAAATATGTAGAAATCACTGGCATCAGAGGCAATATATATTCAGAAGATGGTATGGTCTTAGCCACTTCTATACCTGTTTATGATGTTTATTTAGATCTAAACGAAAAAAATGTTTCAAAAGACTTATTTGATACACAGATAGATTCTTTATCTCTAAAGTTAGCAAATAAATTCAGAGACAAAACAGCTAACGATTACAAAAGTTCATTAATTAAAATCAGAAAGTCTGGCAAAAGGTATGTAAAATTCAAATCAAATTTATCTTATGAGGATGTAGAGGAGCTAAAGACTTTTCCTATTTTCAGTCGTGGACAGTATGGTGGAGGATTGATATTAGTGAAGAAAGATAGACGAGTTAAACCTCTTGGCAGCATAGCTGAACGTACTATAGGATTTTCAAGAGACAACTTCAAAGTGGGCATCGAAGGAGCTTATGACAGCATTCTTGCTGGTAACAAAGGTTATCAATGGATGCATAGAATAGCTCCTGGAGTATGGATACCTGCCGAAGATACATCATCTACTATAAAACCTATAGATGGCAAACATATCAAAACTACCATCAATGCATATTATCAACAAATAGCTACTAGAGCTCTCGAAAAAGTTTTAAAAGAAAATCAAGCTGACCACGGTACAGTCTTATTAATGGAAGTAGCTACTGGCAAAATAAAAGCTATTGCTAATCTAAAATGCATGCCAGATAGCTCTTATAAAGAAGTATATAATTATGCCATCGGCGAACGCTACGAACCAGGTTCTACTTTCAAAACTATTAGCCTCTTAGCTGCTATCGATGATGGATTAATAGATTTGGATGAAATCATCAATACAGGTAGCGGTACGTGGCGTTATGGTTCACAGGTGATGAGTGACTCTCATGATGGCGGATTTGGCGAGATCAGTCTAAGAAAATGCTTCGAACTTAGTAGTAATATCGGTATATCTAAAGCTATCATAAAAGCTTACAGCTCCGATGAAAAAAAATTTTTTGACAAATTAGAATCTTTCGGTATCACTCATAAAACCGGTATTGACATAAAAGGAGAACCTAATCCATCTGTTAATTTTCCAAACTCAAAATTATATTCCAGATATACGTTGGCTTGGACATCTATAGGATATGAAGTCTTATTGACACCTCTACAAATATTAACCTTTTATAATGCAATAGCAAATAATGGAAAAATGATGCAACCTTTTCTAGTAGATGAATTTATCGATGAAAATAGAACTATATGGAAAAAAGAACCCAAAGTATTAAATAAAAAAATCGCTAAAGATGCATCTATTAAAACTATGCAATCTTTATTAGAAGGCGTCGTACAGCATGGCACAGCATCTAATATCAAAGATTCTATTATTCCCATTGCAGGCAAAACTGGCACCGCATTGATAGCTAAAGATGGGGGATATAAAAGTGAAGGCAAAGAATATGTAGCTTCTTTTGCTGGATATTTTCCTGCTAATAATCCACTCTATTCCTGCATTGTTGTAGTAAATAAACCTAAACAAGGATTATATTATGGTTCACAAATAGCTGCTCCTGTTTTTTATGAAATTGCTAAAAAAATTTATTCTACTCAACTAGAAATTTATAGTATAGAAAACAAAGAAACTTTTAATAATAATCTTTACTTTTTTACTCCTGCTCAATTAATCAAAAACGTACAATCTAATATTAAAGTAACTACATATCCTTTTTATACTAATGATGGTTTTGCTCGCCTCGATACTAATAAAATAGATGTAATAGCAACCTCTCATTTCATTAATAATCAAAAACTACCTGATTTTAAAGGTATGCTACTGCATGATGCACTTTTTATAATAAAAAAATTAGGATTAAAGGTAGAAATAAAAGGTGCAGGTAGAGTAATAGATCAAAAACCAGCACCGTTAACAAATATTGATAAAAATCTAGATAAAATAGTCTTGTTTTTGAAATAATACAAAATTTATGAAAAATTTAAAAGATATTTTACATAGCATAGAAGTAGAAAGCATAAAAGGCGATATTAATTTAAATATCGACAACCTCAGCAATAATAGCAACACCATCAAGGCAAATGGATTGTTCATTGCTAAAAAAGGGTATAAAGTAGATGGACATGATTTTGTAAATAATGCAATAAATAATGGTGCTGTAGCGGTAGTGTGTAGTGAAAATATTCCTATTCCAGAAAATATTACCAAAATTTTAGTAAAAGATTCTACTGACGTAGAGGGTAAAATAGCCGATAATTTTTATGATCACCCTTCAAAAAAGTTAAAAGTTATCGGTATCACTGGCACTAATGGCAAAACTACTACTGCTACACTGATTTATCAATTACTTAATAATCTTGGCAAAAAAGCTGGCCTCATCTCTACCATTACTTATAAATATGGTAATGTAGAGCTCCCATCTATAAATACTACTCCAGATGCCATAGAATTAAATAGATTACTAAATGAAATGTGGAGAAATGGTTGTAAATATGCTATAATGGAAGTAAGCTCACACTCTATTGTTCAAAAAAGAATCTTGGGAATAAATTTCTCTGGAGCTATCTTTACTAATATTACTCATGAACATTTAGATTACCACGGTACTTTTGAAAATTATATAAAAGCTAAAAAAACTTTCTTTGATAATTTACCTGCCGATGCATTTGCGCTAATAAACATCGACAATAAAAATAGTAAAATAATGGTTCAAAATACTAAAGCTCAGGTATATACATACGGTTTAGCAAAGATGGCAGATTTTCACGCTCGCATTTTAGAAAATACTTTAGAAGGTTTACACTTAGAAATCGATGGTTATGATACTTGGTTTCTATTGGCAGGCAAATTTAATGCATACAATATACTAGCTGCTTATGGTTGTACTAAAATATTAGGCTACGACAAACAAGATATTTTGTCAGAGCTTTCTAAGGTAGAACCTATTAATGGCAGATTTAATGTAATTAATAATGATGGAGTATACATAATCATAGATTATGCTCATACACCAGATGCACTAGAAAATATATTAAATACATTAAATGAAATAGATATTGATGGCAAAATAATTACAGTATTCGGAGCTGGTGGCAATAGAGACAAAACTAAAAGACCTCTTATGGGCAAGTTAGCTGCTGAGTATAGTGATATTGTCATTATCACTTCTGATAATCCGCGTAATGAGGATCCAGAAGCTATAATCTCTGATATAGAAAAAGGTGTACCGACTAATTTAAACTCAAAAGTTTATAAAATAACTGATAGAGCTGATGCTATTAAAATGGCTATCAATTTAGCTAACAAAGGTGATGTAGTAGTGATAGCAGGCAAAGGCCACGAAACTTATCAAGAAGTAAAAGGCATAAAACATCATTTTGATGATAAAGAGATTGTATTCCAAATCATTAATTCAAAAAAACAATGAATAAGAAAAATTAAAAAAAATGTTATATTATTTGTTTACTTATTTAGATAGAATTTACGATTTCCCAGGTGCTGGATTATTTAATTATATATCATTCAGAGCCGCTATGTCTGCTTTATTTTCATTATTAATTATTTTGATCTTTGGTAAACCTTTTATAAATTATTTAAAGAAAAAGCAAATAGGAGAAGAAATAAGACACCTGGGCTTAGAAGAAGAGGATCGTAAAAAAGGGACACCCACAATGGGTGGAATTTTAATTTTTTTAGCAATAATAATCCCCGTTTTATTATTTGCAAAATTAGAAAATGTATATGTGATATTGATGCTGATCACTACTATAATGATGGCTGGATTAGGCTTTATAGATGATTATATTAAAGTATTTAAGAAAAACAAAAAAGGAGTTAGTGAAGGAGCCAAAATCATTGTACAGCTTGCTCTAGGTCTCATAGTAGCTTTAGTGATGTATAATAATAAGCATGTAGCTATCAGAGAGCAAATATCACAAACTAATATTGTAGCCGATGTACAAGAAGCCCCGGTTATGCGAACAGCAAGTGATTATTTCGGTCCCGAGCAAATAGGTTCACTCAAAACTACTATCCCTTTTGTGAAAAACAATCAATTTGATTATGCTAATTTAGTGAAATGGATAGGAGAAGATTATCAAAAATGGGCTTGGATAGTTTTTGTACCTATAATTTTAATAATAGTCTTATTAGTAACCAACGGAGCCAATCTAACTGATGGATTAGATGGTTTATGTGCAGGCACTTCGGCTGTAGTGGGTGCAGGATTAGCTGTTTTTGCTTGGGTCTCAGGCAATTTTGTCTTTGCTAGCTATCTAAATATTCTATATCTACCCAATTCAGGAGAATTGACAGTATTCATAGCATCATTTGTTGGCTCTCTAATTGGCTTTATGTGGTACAACTCCTATCCAGCTAAAATATTTATGGGGGATACGGGCAGCTTGATGATCGGCGGCATAATAGCTGTATTTGCTATTTTGGTAAGAAAAGAACTTTTGCTCCCTTTATTATGTCTTGTTTTTCTTTTAGAAATAGGATCATCAGCTATACAAAGATATGTTTTCAAATATAGAAAATGGAGATTTGGACTAGAATATGCACAAAAGAACAGAGTTTTTTTGATGGCACCACTTCATCATCATTTTCAAAAAAAAGGTTGGCACGAGGTTACTATCGTCAATAGATTTATTATTATCAATATTATTGCAGCAATATTAGCTGTTATTACTCTAAAAATTAGATAATTATGAAAAAAGTTAATAATAAAATGACATATATACTAAATGATATTATTAGTAAATCTAATAATATTTCATTAGCAGAAAATATCCCACATCTACTAGATGATCAATTAAAATCGTCAAAAAAATTATCTAAAAATTATCTAAAATATTTTACTAAAAATACAAATAGATTGGTTGTTTTAAGAAAATTAAACAATGTTAAATTCATAGATGATAGCTATGCTATTAATAATTATGCATTGTGCTATGCTTTAGAAATGACTAATGATCCTATCATATGGATATCACTAGATAATAGCAATATTTATTTATCAAAATATTTAACAGAAAACATAGAAAAAAAAGTAAAAATCTGGATAAATATTTCTAAAAATAATGACATTCATAATAGTATTTACGCTTATTTGGTACCTGAATTTTATACAGTAAAAAATTTATCTCAAGCTATCAAATTGGCTTATGCATTTGCAGATCCAGGAGATAATATACTCTTTGCACCTAATAAATCTAATATAATTAGTAAAACATATTCTAATAAATTTAAAAAAATAGTAAATGAATTATGAGTAAAGGTATATTTAAGATTTTTAAAGGCGATAAAACTATTTGGATAATATATATATTTTTATGTATATTTTCTATGATAGCAGTATATAGTACTATTGGAAATTTAGCATTTAGATTCAATGAAGGCAATACGACATATTATTTAATACAACATATAATAATATTAATTTTCGGTATAGTATTAGCATATTTAGTACATTTAATGGACTATCGTATATGGGGCTTTTTAGCAAGGTTTTTATTCTTAATGGCTGTACCATTATTAATAGTAACATTGTTTAAAGGGCATACTACTAATGATGCTGCTAGGTGGCTGAGAATACCAGTTATAGGTATTTCATTTCAGAGCTCTGATTTTGCTAGATTTGCATTAATAATTTTATTAGCTCGTATAGCAGCCTCTAAACAAGATAATATAAAAGATTTCAAAGAAGCTTATTTGCCCATGATCATAGCTGTTGCGATCACTGTAGGTTTAATATTTCCCACTAATTTATCTACTGCAATATTAATTTTAGCTACAGCATTGCTGATAATGTATATAGCTAGGGTACCATTGAAATATTTGATTGTTACTATTGGCATTGCAGTAGTTATAATGGGAATTTCAATTTTAATAATGCTACAAATGCCCAATAAAGGGCGCGTAGGCACCTGGCAATCTAGAATTGAAAGTTTCACTAATAAAAATGGTAGTGTCCCTTATCAAAGAATGAAAGCTGATATTGCCATTGCTAATGGTGGTATTGTAGGTAAATTTCCTGGTAATTCTACTCAACGCGGTACTCTACCACAGTCTCATACAGACTTTATCTATGCCATAATTATCGAAGAATTAGGAATAGTAGGAGGCATTGCTGTATTGCTTTTTTATTGTGTTTTGATGTATAGAGCTATTCATGTTGGTAAACAAAGTAAAGGGTTTTTCGGGGCCTTTTTGGCTATAGGATTTGGTTTTTACATCGGCTTTCAAGCGATAGTGAATATGTCAGTCGCTGTCGGCCTTATACCTGTTACAGGACAACCACTTCCTATGGTTAGCAAAGGAGGTACTTCTATTATTTTTACCTCTATCGCAGTAGGCATAATACAGAGTATTGCCCGTGATTGTCAAAAAGATCAAAAACAAATAGACGAGCAAATGGAAACTGATGATAATGAAATAATTGAAAATATTAGTGAGGCAGGATGATTACATAAAAAGTTATAAAAAATGAAAATAAAAAATGAAATAAAAAAATGGGTTATTTTCTCTGCTGGAGGGACAGGTGGACATATATTTCCTGCTTTAGCTGTAGCTGAGCGGCTTAGAGAACTGCATCCAGAACTTGGCATATTATTTATCGGTAATAAAGCCAGAATGGAATCTGAGATAATCCCAAAATATGATTTTCCTATAATATTACTAGATATGCATGGTTTAGATAGAAAAAATATATTAAAAAATATTAACCTGCCAATTAAACTAATAAAATCTTGGATAAAATTAAATAAAATTTTTAAAAAATTTAAACCTAAAGTAGTTATTGGCTTTGGAGGATATGTAACCTATCCCGTACTCAAATTAGCTCAGTGGAGAGGTATACCTACCATTATTCAAGAACAAAATAGCACTCCCGGCCTTGCTAACATTAAATTAAGTAAAAAAGCTTCTGCCATTTGTGCAGCTTATCCTACCATAAAAAATTATATAAAAACTCCTAATGTATATATGATAGGTAATCTAGTGAGACAAGAAATTTTGCTTCCAATGTCTAAAGAAGAAGCCGCTAATTTCTGGAATCTAGATATTAATAAAAAAACTATTTTAGCTCTGGGTGGTAGCCTTGGTGCTAAAGCTATTAATGATTTTATATGTAATATTTTAACAGATTTGATAAGTAAAGATTTACAATTGATATGGCAAACTGGCGATAAATACTCAATAAATAGCTGTTTAAATATAGATAAATTAAATGATAATATTATTGTAAAACCATTTATTAGAGAAATGAGAGAAGCTTATACTATGGCAGACATTGTCATAGCTCGTGCTGGTGCAGGTACATTAGCTGAATTGTCTGCTCTAGCTAAACCATCTATAATTATACCTTCGCCAAATGTAGTTAATAATCATCAATATCTTAATGCTCAAGCTCTAGCTGAAAGCAATGCAATTATCTTACTAGATGAGAATTTATTAGATATAAAAGGCAAAGAAATATTATTGGATTTAATAAATAATGAAAACTTACAAAAAAAATTAAGCAAAAACATTAGTAAATTTCATAATCCAAATGCAATAAATGATTTTATAGAATTAATTGAAAAATATTTAAAAAATTGATAAAAATGAAATTAAATAATATAGAAGTCAAACATATATATATGCTAGGTATAGGAGGCATAGGTATGAGTTCACTGGCTCAATATTTTCTCTATAATGGTTGCAAAGTGTCTGGATATGATAGGGTACGTTCAGAGATTTGTAATATTTTAGAAAATAAAGGTGCCAATATTCACTATGAAGCTAATAATGATCTAGTGCCTAATGATATAAATCTTGTTGTTTATACACCGGCAATAGCTGATGATTTTACTGAATGGGAAATTATAAAAAATAAGAAATTACCTGTTTACAAAAGAAGTGATATATTAGCTATGATCACACCACAGTTTAAAACCTTTGCTGTAGCTGGCACTCACGGCAAATCTACTGTAACTGCCATACTATCTCATATTTGGAATACTGCTGATAGAGACTTTATGTCTATGGTGGGTGCTATTATCAAAAATTATGAAAATAATTTTATTATCAATGGTGAACCTAAAGAATTTATCGTAGAAGCCGATGAATATGATAAAACTTTCTTGAAATTTACCGTAGATACTGGTATCATTACGTCAATTGAACCGGATCATTTAGATATTTATAAAAATTATGAAGATTTAAAAACAGCATTTACAGAATTTGCTAATAAGACAAAAAATGAAATATGGCTAGACGAAAATGTAAATTTGCAAACTAATAAAAAAAATCTAACCTATGGTTTATCTGACAATTCAGATATTTTTGCTTATAATATTANATTAAAAGATAGTAAATACATTTTTGATGTTAAATCTAATTATCATAATATAAAAATAGAAAAATTACAATTAAATATTACTGGCAAACATAATATTAAAAATGCGATTGCATCTATTGCTATTGCTTTATCAAATAATATTAATATTGATCAAATAAAAAAAGCTATTAGTACATATCCTGGCCTAAAAAGGCGTTTAGATTTAATTTATAATAGTAAAAATAAAAAATATTATGATGATTATGCACATCATCCCACTGAAATAGATGCATTATTTGAAGCATTGAAAAGTATATATCCCGACAAAACTCTTTGTGCTATCTTTCAACCTCATTTATACAGTAGAACTTTGTATCTAGCTGATGGGTTTGCTAATGCATTATCTAAATGGGATAGAATAATTTTATTAGATATTTATCCCGCTAGAGAAGAACCCATTGATGGTGTAACATCTGAATGGTTATTAAGCAAAATTGATAATAAAAATAAATATTTAATGACAAAGGATGAATTATTAAATAATATAGAAAAAATTAACGAAGATATAATAGTAACGATAGGTGCTGGAGATATAGATAGACTAAGAGAACCTATAAAAAATAAATTAATAGAATATGAAACATAAAAAGTGGTTAATAGCATGTAGTATTATTTTACCAATAATTATTATTATAGGTTGGCTATTTATTAGGGACAAGTCAGAAGCCACATCTATTGCTCGAATAGATATCAATATACATACTGCTGACACTAATAAAGTAATAGATACTACCTATGTGTTAGATTTAATATACCAGGTTACTCCTAGAGTGATAGGAATGGTGATAGAGGATTTTCCTTTAGATAATATTTATCAAACAATAAAAAAATCACCTTTTATAGAAAAACTTTTGTGCAATATTACATTAGATGGTACACTCAAGATAGAAGCTTGGGCCCGGTGTCCATTATTGCATATCATTTCAAATAATGGCTACGAGTGCATATTAGATACATCTGGATATCTGATGCCTGTACCAACGAGATATAATTTATATATACCTGTGGCTTATGGTAATATTAAAACAAAATTAAAAATTGGCACAAAAGTTCAAAATATTCAGTCATACACTTATGAATCAAAAGGCTTCACTGAATTAGATAAGCTCTTTTATTTAGCAAAAAATATTAAAAACAACAAAATATCAAATTTATTATTTTGGGATATATATGTAGAAAATCCGAAATCATTTTATCTATATCCTCTAGTAGGAAATCAATATATTAAATTAGGAGATATAGATCAACTAAATGAAAAACTAAAAAATATCACTATATTTTACAACCATATACATCAGATAGCCAATGTAGATGAATATGAAGGTTTCGATCTGCGAGTACCCCCACAAGTAATAGCAATCAAACAATTATGAAAAATTTTTTAGGTATTAATTTAAAAATAAATAAATATGAAAAAACAAGTTGACACATTAGAAGAACGAATACATGTAGGCTTGGATATAGGCACAACAAAAATAGCTATGGTAGCTGGGAGGCTTAATGGTGATGGCAAATTAGAAATTTTAGGTCATCAAATTGTTCAAAGTAAAGGTGTACGAAGAGGTACAGTGATTAATGTTCAAAAAACTGTAGATGGTTTAAAAGAATTGAAAATGAAAATGCTAAAGGACTTTGGCATAGAGGTAGGTATAGTACATCTAGGAATAGCTGGCAAATACATTGAAAGCCTAAACATAGAGCATAGCATTATTCGTAAAAATCCTAACAACATGATTACAGGACAAGAAATAAATGATTTTTTAGAAACTGTAAAGCAAATGCTCAAGCAACCTGGTAGAGATGTTATACACATTATCCCACAAGAATACACTATCAATGATGAATCTGGGATCACAGATCCCATAGGAGCGGTAGGTTCTAGACTTAGTTGTAAAATACATGCAGCAGTAGCTAATATATCTGCTATAGAAATGCTAAAAAACTGTGTTAGTATGGCAGATATGGACATTGCAGACATTATGCTAGAACCACTTGCATCTGCTGAAGCTGTATTAGAGGAACAAGAAAAAGAAGGAGGTGTAGTTTTGGTAGACATTGGTGGTGGTACCACAGATATAGCTATCATAAAAGAAAACATCATCAGACATGTGTGTGTCATACCCTTTGGAGGTGAAGCAGTAACAGAAGATTTAAAAAACGGCCTTTCGTTATTAAAAGAAGAGGCTGAATTATGTAAAGTAAACTATGGAAATGCTATACCAGCTGACGTCAATCCAAATGAAGTAATAGCCTTTCAGGCTATGAAAAATTGCCCTCAAAGAGAATTTTCACTTAGAGCTATTAGTGAAATCATAAGTGCTAGAATGTCAGAAATCTTAGAAACCGTAAATTATGAAATTAATATTTCTAATGTTACAATGCCTCTAATAGGTGGTATAGTGCTGACTGGTGGTGGATCTTTGATTAAAAATACCTCTCAACTATCTTCTTATATTACTGGTTTGCCATCTAGAGTGGGTACTCCAAATCATTTATTATCACACGATACATCGAGTTATTTATTATCGCCACAATATTCTACTGCTATAGGCTTGCTTTTAAATGCTATTAAAAATGATTATAATCAGATTATACTAAATAATAGAGTGAATGAAAATAAAGTCGATGGAATCAAAGAAAAAAAACAAAAAAAATATAAATTTGATATTTGGGGTAATTTATCAAACTTTTTTGATTAATAATAAAAAAATATAATAATATGGATAAAAAATCTTTTGAATTTATTTTGCCAGCATCAGATCCTCCTATAATAAAAGTTATAGGTATAGGTGGAGGGGGATGCAATGCAGTCAAACATATGTTTGACAAAGGTATAAAAGGAGTTGACTTCGTAATATGTAATACAGATTTACAAGTCTTAGAAACAAATCCAATTCCAATAAAGATCAAACTTGGTGCTTCAGGTCTAGGAGCGGGTTCTAAACCTGAGGTTGGTAAAAAAGCAGCCGAAGAGAGTATTGAGGAAATACGCAACTTATTAAAAAATAATACAAAAATGCTATTTATTACAGCAGGAATGGGCGGTGGAACTGGCACTGGTGCTGCACCTGTAATTGCTAATATAGCAAAAGAATTAGATATTTTAACAGTGGCTATAGTTACAACGCCTTTCATGTTTGAAGGTAATATAAGATATCAACAAGCCATGACAGGGATTGAAGAATTACGTAATAATGTAGACGCTTTACTAGTAATACATAATGAGAAATTATTTGAATTGTACCCCGACCTAAAAATCAGTAATGCATTTTCTAAAGTAGATGATATCTTATTGACAGCTGCTAAAGGCATAGCGGAAATAATAACTGTACCTGGTATTGTAAACGTAGATTTTGAAGACGTAAAAACTGTAATAAAAGATAGTGGTATAGCTCTAATGGGAACAGGATATGCTGAAGGAGAAAATAGAGCAATCGAATCTCTCGAATCAGCCATTCACTCTCCCCTGCTTAGTGAAATTGCCATTACAGGTGCACAAAATGTTTTACTCTACATTTCATATGGATCTGATGAGTTAACTATTAAGGAGTTTAAAGAAATGACATCATATTTGCAAAATGAAACTGGTGGTGCTAATGTGATCTGGGGTAATTCACATAATCCAGAATTAAATGGAGTACAAGTAACTATAATAGCTACAGGATTTAATCCTACGCAATCTACAACTATAAAATCACAAAAATATGAAAATACATATTGTGACGATTCGAAAGTAGCCGAACAAAAAATAGGTTATGGTAGAAATTATAGAGACGATGAAGAACTTGAAAAACTTGAAAATATTCCTGCATATATTAGAAAAGGCAAAAAAATAAATATAAATGCACCAAGTCCAGGCAATATTGCAATAAATATAAATAAAGATAAAACTATAAGTGAAAATAATTATTTGTATAAACACGTCGATTAAAATATTAAAAGATTACTCAAAATATTATTTATAAAACTTAAGGTACAAGTGAAGAGTGAATCAACAAATAAGATTCTTTCTAAATGAGAGTACTTTATTATCTTATCTGCTAGATCATTTTTTTAGATTTACCTATTTATCATAGGCATAATAGTATTAAGTTGTAAATATCCATTCATGCCTCTTATATTGATGGATACGTCATTGCCAATTACTTGAGCACAAACCATAGTAAGAGCTTCTGCTTGTGTAGAATTCACTTTGTTGGACATCATGCTTGATCCATGTTCATTAGTAGGTAAATTTATTTCACCAATAGAGTAGCTGGGTCCACTAGCTCACTGCTGTTGATTTTAGTGCTCCGCTAGCAGATACTATGGCATCACAAGTAGAAATGCCTTCAAATTTATTTTTTGCTGGTTTGAAAGGTAGTCCTGTAAATTCTGCAATTTTTTTACAAACTATTACATCAAATGTTTTAGGAGCATTTAGTCCAGTACCAACGACTGTACCTCCGATAGGAAGCTCTGATAAATGATCTAGGGAATGTTCGAGTTTTTGTATATTATGTTCTAATTGTGAAACATAACCCGAAAATTCTTGTCCTAATGCTAAAGGAACTGCATCCATAGTATGCGTACGACCAATTTTAATAATATTTTTATATTTTTCACTTTTATCATTTAAAACATCTTTTAGTTTTTTTAATGTTGGTATAGTGTGGTTTACTAAGATTTTATAAGCAGCTATGTTAGTAGCAGATGGGAATACATCATTAGAAGATTGACTTTTATTAACATCATCATTAGGATGCAAAAATTTGTTTTTATCATCTAATTTACCACCATTTAATACATGTGCTCTATTTGCTATTACTTCATTTATATTCATATTAGTTTGTGTCCCAGATCCAGTTTGCCAAATTACAAGTGGAAAGTGTTCATCTAATTTGCCTTGCAAAATTTCATCGCATACTGCTATTATTAATTCAGCTTTTTGACTAGATAATAAACCAAAAGACATATTAGCACTAGCACAAGCTTTTTTTATATATGCTAATGCTTCTATTACTTCTTTAGGCATTAGTTGATCGCCGATTTTGAAATTGCTTCTACTACGTTCGGTCTGAGCACCCCAATATTTATCTGCCGCCACATTCAATTCACCCATAGTATCTTTTTCGATACGAAAATTATTTTTTTTCATATTTTTATATTTATTAAATTATACAAGTAAAATTAAAAAAAAATTTTAATTTTACAAATTAAACGAAAAAATGTCTTATAATTTATATGTAGTTCCCACACCAATTGGTAATCTAGATGATATTACCATACGTGGATTAAAATATTTAACAAACGCTGATATTATTATTTGTGAAGATACAAGATCAGCAATTATGTTGTTAAAAAAATTAGAAATTGATGTAAAAGATAAAAAATTTTTAAGTTATCATAAAGATAATGAGCATAAAGTTTTAGATTTTTTAATAAATGAAATAAACAAAAGTACTTTCCCAGTTTTAATAAGTGAGGCTGGTATGCCTAGCATTAGTGATCCTGGTTTTTTATTAATTAGATATTGCATACAAAATAATATTAATATAGAAGTGATACCAGGAGCATCAGCTTTGTTAGTTGCATTAGTTGGGAGCGGATTGCCTTGTGATAAATTTCATTTCGAAGGTTTTTTACCTACAAAATCAGGAAGAAAGCAAAGATTAGAATTTATAAAAAATTATCCACATACTTCTATTATTTACGAATCACCTTTCCGTATAAATAAAACTTTACATGATTTATTAGATTTTTTGTCTCCTGATCAACCTGTAGTTATCTGCAGAGAATTGACAAAATTGTACGAAGAATATATTAGAGGATCTTTATCAGAAATCATTGAAAAAACCAAAAATAAAAAATGGAAAGGTGAAATTGTATTGATAATAGGTAGTAAAAATTTTAAAAAATAGTTTTTGTAATTTTAATTTAAATTATGCAAAAAAAATAAATATTCAATCTTAAAATACATTTATTTTATTGTCAATATATTAGCTTGAATTTTTATATTCTGTTGTTTTTTAAAAAAATATATAATAATAATTTTTTTTATTTATCTTTTTTCCCAAAAGTAAAGTTCAATTATCAATAATTCTTTCTTGTGTGTGTTTTATTTAA
>JGI24711J26586_10001452_pt1 | contig 18067 bp, 11 predicted proteins | sample BioPla3DNA1_FD_26586 | JGI IMG/M metagenome (IMG submission 26586)
TTAATATAATCGATGGTGGTTTCACCCTTTAGAGTAACTTCAAAAGTACCATTTTCTAAATATTCGGCATTAGCAAGCTTAAACTGCACGCTCTCCATGACATCAAGGTAGCATGCCCTGTCAACTTTAACCGGTGGAATTTTAAAGCAGTCGTTGGTGTTTTCGTATTCAATTTCAATGTTTGCCATTGAGCAGGCATTGATGAATACTTCGGTATCCACTTCAACCTTTCCTTTAGAATTACATCTAAGACAAGGAACTTTCTTCTGTCCCTTACACGATTCACAGGTAATATATCCTGTCTTATTACATCTGTAGCATCCGCCTTCTTTACCCTGACATGATGGACATAAAATCACACCAAAGCCTGCGCAGTTTGGGCAGTTGACCTTTTCATTACCCTTACAGTCAGGACATACACATAAACCACGTGCATGTCTTGAGCATAAACGGTTTATCTTATTGCCCATAGCAAAGATTTCTTTTGGAGTCATTTTCTCAAGGGCATTACAGAAAGGTTTNCTTACCATNGTAGCCTTTTCAAGGCTCTCAAGATTCTTGAGTTTAAAATCGTTCAGTTCATCTTCAGATAAAACAGTACCCTGAGCAGTAATAGCATGCTCAATAGTATCTTTAACCTCAGGTGTAAAAGTCCATAACTGAGTCAATACAAAAGTTGCCTTGCACTGCTGCGCCGTATCAAATGATATGTTTGTAGGCAGGATATCAGCAGTTGAAAGCAGACTTTTTATAGAATCTTGGATTGTTACATCAGCCATTATTATTCTTATTTATGTATAAAGATGAAAGTGACTAAGCAAATAAAAAAGGCACCGATAAGAAGTCTTGCAGACTGTATTGCTTCAGTGTTAAGACTAGGAACTTTTTTCATCTTATGTTTCAATTTTAACATACTAACTGCAGAATAATAAGTCCAATTCTTTGTTAGCGCAAAAGAAGTAAATAAGCACACAAGTGTTGCCAGAATAAAGCAGACAATAACACCAGGTATCGATGGAAATGCATATAAAAACAATCCCATCAGCATCCATGTCATTAAAGTTACCGCAGCCCAGATCACCTTGGTATTAGGATTTAAATGCATCAGCATTGGCACAAAAGAAATCAAATTTTTTGCAATTACTCTTGCAAAATCATCTGAAACATAGCCATCGGCATTATCTTTTAGCTCCATTGCCACAGACTCAAGAAGCTGTGTATTGACCTTTGATCTGATGGTAATTGCCTTATAAGAATTCTTTTTTTTAGACCTGGAAAGTGACAGAATTGATTCCACTGTCACACCATTATCAACTGCAGCGTTCTTTACAATCTCCATCTGGTAGTTTTCGATACTACGGATTGTTTTTGCAAGAATGGCTTTACTAGATAGCGCCTTTACGCACTTAATCTTCTCTTCGACATCATCAGGTGTTGTTACCAAAGTTTCAGAGAGGATCTTAGCTTCCTGAGAGAAGACAGCATCTAAAACAGGAGGCTTGCAGATTGGCTTTAAGTCCTTACCACAGACGATAAAGTCAAAGACATCCTTTTTATCCTTTAAACTTACCTGAACACTAAAACAAGGAGCACGACCTACAAAGGTAGCCACAAAGCCGTGAGGCACTTCTGATCCTGTATTAGCATCATCAAAATTTGCTGAGCTTATAAGGGTGTTCTTATCATCCTCAGAGAACATGGTAATTTCTTTTTGAGTTTCAGGAATTACAAGGGACAGATTGATGTATTTTTTACAGGTGGCATCATAGATGATCTCGCGCTCTACTGTCTGCTCTCCAGTACCTTTACAGTCTTTGCATTGAACATGGCCTGTACCGTTGCAGTGAGTGCATTTAACCACCTTATTACCATGGCAGATCATGCAGTTGCCGCCTTTTCCATGACACGATGGACATCGCACTACGCCCTTGCCATCACAGAAATCACACTGTACTGAATTGGTTCCATGACATGACTTGCAGCGAGCCTTACCTATCGCGCTCATACGGTTAAAGCAGACAATCTGGCCTGCAATTGAATTTAAAGTATCAAAATCTGATTTTGAAAGCTGCTCGATAAAACTTCTGGTTTTAGCTGAATTCTCATTCTCAAGCTCTTTAGTATTAGCCTGAGTAAACTCCTCAAGTGCGTTTTGAGACAGAACTTTAGTCTCATCACTTACACTTGATACCGCCTTATCAGAGCATCTGCACTTAAATGACCAGTTTAGGTTATAGGAAACCTTAGCATCAAATGCCGTAGGTTTTGATATAACAATATCGTTTAAATTAACGCCACAGCGTGAGAAGATTGAGAATACTACTCTTTTTATATTTTCATAAAACTCTTTTTCTTTTTCAGAGTTTTTCTGCTGTTCTTTTTCTTCTTCTGATGATGCTGTTGTTACTACCTTCTGTTCACCATTATCTTGCTCAGTTGAACTCATCAATTACATCTCTTAATTTATAGTACTTCAGTTTATGACTTATTATTTCTGATTTTCAATAATGCTTTTTACAGTAATTAAAAATAAGTCTTTGCTTTCTAATTCAACATAGAATTTATTATCAAATGACACGCAGTTTAAAACAAATCTGTAATTATCAAGAATATCTAATGGATAAGCCTTCTGCTCACCATATGCTTCAAGAATAACTTTCTTATTTGTGATAATAAGGTGTGCCTTATCCTTGCTTGAATAGTATTTAACTAATGCAAAAACAAGCTTTAATACTGAACGCGTATTGGTTTCAAGATCGAATACTCTGCCATGGAATGCAGAAGTTACATACTCGTCCTCATCGCATACATAGCAGTTTGTATCGATAATGAAAGTTACATTCTCTTCATTGGTGTTTACTGCGCAGGAGCTTTGAGCCATAATCTTTGCAATCTTATATGGAGTATCTTTAAAATCAAGTTCCACTTCCTTTGCAACAGTTTTTAAATTCTCTACTATCTTATTTAAATCCTTAACCACATCATTCTGAGGATAGCGGGTAAACAGATACTCAATTAAAAAGCATAGCTGAGCTTTAGCGGTAATTGCGCCATCTACTACCCATGGTAGAGTTTTAATTGAAGCTGCTGTCTCTACAGGATCGCCTGTGATTAGAGCTTCTACAAGTCCTTTTGTAGCCTTTTCACGGGCAAAGATCTCTTTAAAATAATACTTAGGACCAATCTGAGCCATTCTCTTTTTAAAATTATTCAAAAAGCCGTACTCAATGTTTGAAGGCTCTATCATTGATGTGCCTTCATTAAGAAGGATTTTAATATCGCCGTCTTTTGCAACGGTTTTGTCGATATTGCTCATGATTACTAAGACAATACCGGAAATTAGAGGTACAAGACCGATAACTAGTGGATATACGCCCTTTTTAAAATCTCCGTCCCATAAAAATGGAATAGACACGAATAAATTTGTCCATCCTATCCAGGCTAAAAAGCCCTGTAATCTACTTACCTTAACACTCTCAGGGAAGATAAACATGCCCTTTTTGTAGTGTTTAATACTCAAAAGTACAGATACTACTACAAGAAATAATAATATTGTGATCATAAAGTGACTCGTTATTCTAATAAATATATATTGTATTAAGTGCCTGAAAAGGATATCAGTAATTTAAAAATGTTTGTTTGATTTGACACTCTATTTTGAAAAAAAGTATATGTTTTTTCTCAAAATTATAGGAAAACCACGTTTTTTAGATGAGACGATTGGGATTATGCTCTTAAAAGAAATTTAAGAGCATATGTAAAAAGAAAGTCGACTTTAGTTGTGCTCAGGATATTCCTCAAGAACACGTGCAAGCTCATTTAATATTCGCTTGTCTGATACTGAGATTTTTACACCAAGCTGCTGAGCATAATAGCTTACTTTAAGCTCTTCAATAAGCCAGCGCACTTCCTCAAGGCATTGAGGTACTGCAGTGTACTTATATCTGTCTTTTGTGGTTTTATACTGCTCTTCAAGATCTTCAATCTTTCTTGTGTACATAAGGTCGCGATTTACATCACGATGAACCTTTTCAAGACGATATAAAAGCGCATCAAGATATCTTGGGATCTGAGATAAATGCTCAAGCTTTGTTGAACTTATAAAGCCCTTATACACAAGCTTATCAAGATTTTTGGCCACATCCTTGTAGGTATAGGCAACAGCAAGATTCAACTGACCTTTAAGAGCTCGTTTAATCTCATGAGCCTTACATAAGATCTTATCGACATAAGTACATAGATTCAGCGCTGTATCATTAAGATCAGCTCTTACCTTTAACACAAGATCATTAAATGACTTTTCATCATACACAGGAGCACCTTCCTTTTGCATGATGATATCAATAGCGCCTAGCATCAGATCATTGATTAAATCCTTTACCTGACCTAACGGCTGATAGTACATTGAAAGCTTAGACTTGTTTGGAAGATGCTGCTCTAAATATGAGGTCGGATCTTTAATTGAAAGAGCTATAAGCTTGCGCTGACCTACCCACATCTTCTGAGACTGCACAAACTTATTTTCATAAAGCTCAAGACTTACACCATTACCTTTGTCGGTAAGTGCAGGATATGCAGTCACCTCAAGAGAGCCGTGCATTGTCTTCTGCTCAGATTTAATTGTGCCAAAAGACCAGCTGTTTACAGGAGCTGAGGCCTTATGGGTTGATACAACCTTTTCAAGGGCGTTTTTCACTTCCTTTTGTAAAGAAGCTGTAAGTGCCTCAAAGTTTCTAGACTGCTTTACAACCTTTCCCTTTTCATCCTCAATTGAGTAATTCATGAAAAGGTGCTTATCAATCTGAGTCTTATCAAAATCATCCGGTGTGATAACCTCACCACCCATACGGGTAAGCTCTTTTGATGCCTTTAAATATAAATCATCTTTTGATGGCTCACCTAATGACTCCATCAGAGCCTGCGCAAAATTTGGTGCAGGAATAAGGTTCTTTCTAAGTCGTTTTGGCAAAGACTTAATAAGTGCGGTTAAAAACTCTAATCTTAAACCTCTAATCTGATAGGTAAACTCTTTTGCACTTACCTTGTTTAAAACAGCAAGAGGGATATGAACGGTCACACCATCATTCTTATCACTTGGTTCAAAGATATAGCTTAATTTGAACTTAAACTTGTCCTGATACCAAAACTCTGGAAAATCCTGCTCGGTGATATTATTGAAATTATCCTTAGTAACCAGATCAAGATTAAAATCCAAATAATGCGGATCGCTCTTTTGCTTATCCTTCCACCACTTTTCAAAATGGCGCATTGAGACAATATTCTCAGGAAGCTTCTTATTGTAGAACTCTTCAAGAACAGAGCTTTCAACTAATAAATCACGGCGACGAAGCTTATCCTCAACATGAGTTACCTCATCGATTAAATCAAGATTTCTAGTAAAGAAATCAAAACGGCAGTCAAGATCACCACCTACAAGACCATCTCTAATGAAAAGAGATCTACATAATGCAGGATCGATATTAGTATATAAAGCCTTTCTTCCCTGTTCGATTACAAGACCATATAAGGAAATGGTCATATTAGCGATGACAGCACCTTTCTTTCTTGACCAGTGAGGCTCCTGATAAGTCTTTTTAATTAAGTGACTGCCAACGTTTTCAATCCATAGAGGGTCAATCTGAGCTACATTTTTAGCAAAAAGTCTTGAGGTTTCATTAAGCTCACTTGCGCAGATCCATTTTGGCTTTCTCTTTGAGAGCACTGATGATGGGTGTATTAAGAACTTAACACCACGTGCACCACAGTAAAGCTGTTTATCCTCATTATCAAAATGACCTACCTGAGAGATGATGCCGCTTAGGATTGCTCTGTGAATTGATTCGAAGTTAGCTTTAACCTCGTTCAATTTATACTTTAAACCAACACTTGAGGCACGAAGCTGTCTTAATAAATCAAACCACTCACGCACACGAAGATATGAGATGTACTCTGACTTTAGTTTTTTACGTAAGGCAGAGTTACTCATTTCCTTCTGACATTTGCAGATATAGTCATAGAGGTTCAGATAGGCAATAAAATCTGACTTCTCATCATCAAAGCGGTGATGACACTGTCTACTCTGCTCCTGCTTATCAAGAGGTCTTTCACGAGGATCCATTACAGCTAAGGCTGCAACAATAACGAGTACCTCAGACAGACAGCCCTCTTTATTCGCTTCAATAAGCATACGGCCTAAACGAGGATCTGCAGGAATTCTTGAGAGGTCAAGACCAATCTTTGTAAGAGAAATTAAATCTGTAGTAAGTCCTTTTGATTCATAGATGGCTCCAACCTCTTCAAGAAGACGGATACCGTCTGTTACCTGACGCTGCATTGGAGGATCAATAAAAGGAAAGCTGTTGATATTTCCAAGCTTTAATGAAACCATCTGCAGAATTACAGCTGCAAGATTGGTTCTTAGAATTTCAGGATCGGTAAAGTCCTGACGCAGATCAAAGTCCTCTTTTGAATAAAGTCTTACGCACACGCCTTCACTGACACGACCGCAGCGACCTTTTCTCTGATCAGCACTTGCCTTTGAAATCTTTTCTACAGGAAGTCTTTGTACCTTTGTACGGGCTGAGTATCTGCTAATACGGGCAGTACCAGGGTCAATCACATATTTAATTGATGGTACAGTAAGTGAGGTTTCTGCAACGTTAGTACATAAAACAATACGTACACTTGTGTGCGGTGCAAAAATCTTATTCTGCTCTGCTGTGGCAAGTCGTGCGTATAAAGGCAGGATCTCTGTGTTTGACAGATGAGCCTTTTTCAGGAACGCTGCAAGATCCATAATCTCGCGCTCTCCAGGTAGGAAGACTAGGATATCGCCCCTGCCGTGCTCTTTAAAGAGGTATTTAACAGCTTTTAGTACACCGTTTCTAAGATCAAGCTCTGATACTTCGCACTCATCATCATCCTCAGAATCTTCAGGATCATCGTTTAAAGGCATATAGACTACATCTACAGGATATGTTCTACCTGATACCTCAACAATAGGCGCATTATTAAAGTGCTCTGAGAAGCGGGCGGTGTTAATGGTAGCTGAGGTGATAATAAGCTTTAAGCCTTTACGCTTTTCTAATAGATTTTTCAGATAACCTAATAAAAAGTCGATATTAAGCGAACGCTCATGAGCCTCATCGATGATGATGCAGTCATAATTTAGAAGAAGTCTGTCCTGCGCAGTTTCAGCAAGTAGAATACCGTCAGTCATTAACTTAATGTAGCTTGTATCGCTTGTTACATCTGTAAAACGTACCTTATAACCTACACTCTGACCTAACTGCTCATTAAGTTCACTTGAAATACGGCTAGCTACCGCACGGGCAGCAATACGACGAGGCTGAGTATGACCTATATAGCCATAACGGCCAAGGCCTGCCTCAAGACACATCTTAGGGATTTGAGTGGTTTTACCAGAGCCTGTTTCACCTGCGATGATGACAACCTGATTTTTTTTGATTAGATCAATGATTTCATCTTTTTTAGAAGCAACAGGTAAATTCTCATCATATGAAAATTCAGGAAGATTCTCCTGTCTTGCGCTAAAGAACTTTAAGTATTCTTCAAGTTTCTCACTTATAGCAAGCTCTCTGTCTATAAGAGTACTTTCATCTTTTAGAGAGCTTAATTTCTTAAGCTCTCTTGATAAAATCCGGCGATGTTTATAGGTTAGATTATTAAATTTTTTTTTTACGTTATTTATAAACTGTTCTAATTGATTACACATATTTAACTGTATTCATCATCGTCATTGATACTGTCGAAAAACAGCCTGGTTACTATTTTACTGCGACGACTGTGATCTTCACTCTCACTCTTTTTAAGTTCCATCTTAGCTTTTCTTACGCGCTCAAATTCTGCTGCGCGCTCGGATGCAAGGTATAAACCTGCACGGCGTATTTTATCACCTTCAAGTTCAAGTACAACAAGGCTTACCTTGATTAAGTTTACAGTATCTCCATATTGAGGATAGCCACCGATATGGTGAGAAATCAGCTGACCTAGAGTCAGAGTCTTTTCATAGGTGGTTAATTCAAAGTCGTATTTATTAGCAAGTTCAATCATTGGAGTTGAAGCTGAGTAAATCTTATCTCCATGATACTGATTTTGGATCTTCTCTTTGAGCTTGTGCGAGAAGATGGCACTTAAAAGTGTCTCATCAGCATCTCTACAGATAATAGAGATAATATCTCCATTACGTAGCTTGGTATCACCATGAGTCTTGATTAGTTTACCTTCTCTAAAGAGAGCTGCAATGGTGGTGCCTTTAGGGAATGAGATTGAGCGCAGTGGAGCACCGTCAAAGCTCTCATCTTTAATGCGGTAGTTTAAAAGCTCATAGTCATTAGAGAGCATAATACCGACATCTGATTTGGTAATAGGTGTGGCAACAGATGGAGTGTATACCTTTAAAAGCTTTGATAAAGGCATCACAAGTGAGCCCTGGAACAGTAATGATGCTATAACCACCACGAAAGCCACATTAAAGTAAAGCTGAGGCTGGTCTAACTTTGCAAATACAGGATAGATGGCAAGTACAATAGGTACAGAGCCGCGAAGTCCCACCCAGGACATAAAGATTAAATCCTTATTGCTATAGGCTTTAAAAAATGGCTTTACGCAGAGGAATACGGCAAAAGGACGGGCAATTACAGTAATAGCAATGGCAACAACGATACCCTGATACCAGTAATTTATCATTTCATGTGGAGTCACAAGAAGACCTAAGAGCAGGAACAAGGTGATCTGTGCAAGCCAGGTAAAGCCATCTGATACAGGGAGAATATAGCTTACAGGCCTTGTCTTCTGATTACCTACACACATGCCGATAATAAAGATTGCTAAAAATCCTGAGCCGCCAGCATAATCTGTAAGTGCAAAGCCAATTAAACCAAGACCTATTACCAGGATACTGTACATACCTACACCAAGTGAGATAAGACCTACAATAAATCTTGTGAAAAAGCCAAAGCATACGCCTAAAAGGATACCAAAACCGCACTGCTTTACCAGCATTAGAATTGCATCAGTAAAGGTTGCTACCTTAGATGCAGCTAGTGAAATCATGATGGTGGTAAGCATAATGGCCATAGGATCATTAGTTGCTGACTCAATCTGCAATGTATTAGATACATTAGCCTTTAAACTTACATTAGAATCCTTACCTAACAGTGAGAATACGGCAGCAGCGTCAGTTGAACCTACAATACAGCCTAAAAGCAGTGACTGCACTAAAGATGTATCTAAAACCGCATATAAGATTAAACCTGTAATACCGGATGTTAAAACCACACCTACAGATGCAAGAAGAACGGATTCTTTTGCCACGTTCTTCATCGTCTGGAAATTAGTTCTCAAACCACCGTCTAAAAGAATGATGGCAAGCATCAGATTGGCAATAAAAAATGCACTGTTGTAATCGGTATAGTGGATATGAAGAATGATACCGTCTTCACCGGTTAACATACCGATAGCAAGGAACAGTAGAAGTAATGGGGTACCAAAGAATGCAGATAATCTGGAGGCTAAAATAGCAAAGGTGAGAAGCAGTCCAACAATTAAGAAAGCATAATTCATTTCAAAACTAGGCATGGTTTTTCCCTTTGATATTTTTATCATGATAATGCATGATTTTTATTCCTCATTTCTACGGTTTAATATTTTATGCTAGATCCCACTTTTATAACAGGCCAACCGCAAAATTTTATCAGCATTATTTTAACTAACATTTTTAGTTTCGCATCTTTTTTGTGCATATGCACTGTTTTTGTTAATTTATTGATATATAACCACTTTATCACATATTTAAGCTTAAGTTCACTAAAAGTTTTTTAATAAAACTAAAAACGCTATCATAAAGAGTGCATTTGCACTTTTATAGGGTTAGCTTGTGATAACATCACATTCACAGCATCGCTATAGGGCGTGCTATTAAGTTTTTAATACAGCATCAAAGGAGCTGTTATGTGTTCTATATTTGGTATTTTTGACATTAAAGAGCAACCCCCAGCATTAAGACAGACTGCTCTTGAAAATTCAAGATTACAACTGCAACGTAGCCCTGATTGAGAAGGTATTTATCAGGATAAAAGCGCAATCATTGTTCATGAGCGTTTATCAATTGTTGATCCACAGAATGGTGCTCAGCTATCATATAACGAAAATAAGACTCACATCCTTGCTGTAATGGCAAATCTATAATCACAAACAGTTACGTGAATAATTAACCGTAAATTATGATTTCAAGACCGGCTCTGACTGTGAGGTAATTCTACCTTTATACGAAGAGTTCTAGCGTACAGGCAAGAATTTCGTTGACAGATTAGTAGGTGACTTTGCATTCGTAATTTATGATGCACAGGACAACACCATTTTTGCAGCTCGTGACCACATGGGTATTAACCCAATGTATGTCGGTACCGACAGCGAAGGCAGATTCTATGTAGCATCTGAAATGAAAGCTTTAGTAAAGGTATGTGACAGTGTAAAGGAATTCCCTCCACGTCATTAAATTTACTCAAAGGATGGTGACTACTCTTTTAACAGTACTATACCCGCGACTGTTTAGAATACGATAACGTTAAGAACGACACCACCAATGTTAAGGTACAAAAAGACGGTCTTATGGATGCAGTTTGCCGTCAGCTGATGTGGGACGTTCCATACGGTGTGCTTTTATCAGGTGGTCTTGATTCATCAGTAATTTTAGCTATCGCTAAATTATATTCAGAAAAGCGTGCTGAAGATGATGGCAAGTCAAAGGCATGGTTCCCACGCCTTCACTCATTTGCTATCGGTCTTGAAGGTGCTCATGATTTGAAGAAGGCTTGAGTGGTTGCAGATTACCTAGGTACTGTTCACCATGGGATCACTATACCGTTCAGGAAGGTTTAGATGCACTAAGTGATGTTATCTATCATATCAAGACATATGATGTAACCACCATCCGTGCTTCAACTCCTATGTACCTGATGGCTCGTTAAATCAAGGCTATGGGGATCAAGATGGTTCTATCAGGAGAAGGCTCTGATGAGATCTTCGACAGTTACCTGTACTTCAACAAGGCTCCAAACGCAAAAGAAATGCATGAGGAGTTAATCAGAAAACTTGACCAGTTACACTTATATGACTGCCTGCGTGCAAACAAGTCACTAATGGCATGGGGTGTAGAAGGTCGTGGTCCATTCCTTGATAAGAAATTCTTAGATATTGCTATGCACTTTACCCCTGAGGCTAAGATGTTCCCTAGCAAGGTTATCGAAAAGAAACCTTTACGTGAAGCATTTGAAGGCATGTTACCAGATGACATTCTATGAAGACAGAAAGAACAGTTCTCTGGTGGTGTTGGTTACTCATGGATTTATGCACTACGCGACTATGCTCAAAAGAAGGTTTCAGACAGACAGTTTGCAGAGCGTGAAACTGCTTCCCTGTAAATACTCCTGTAACTAAAGAAGCATATTTATATCGTGAAATCTTTGAAGATCTGTTCAAGTTACCATCTGCTGTAAAGACTGTACCATATGGTAAGTCTGTAGCTTGTTCAACTCAAACTGCTATTGCATGGGATGCAAAGTTTGCTCAGATGAACTATCCATCAGGACGTGCAGTAACTGACGTTCACGAGGAAGCCTATGATATGGGCCACAAGATGTAATTTAATCTAATATTAGACCTACATGCAAAGTTGCAGCAAGTGTTACTCCGCTTTTTTTTGAATTTATGAAAACACTCTTTTGTGATAGCATAAGGCAAATTCAATTAAAGATAGAGTTATATGGAAGCCTTAGGATTAACAAGAATCCCCTACTATTCAGAGCTTAGCGTATTTAACAGAAAAGAAGTCAGGAACGATGCAGCAGCAATTGTATTGTCTGTTATGCTCTTTTGGCATTCAAAAGATAAATACCAGCGCTTTAATGCCAGAAATCATGTGTATCTTCTGGCAAGAAACCTGAAAATCGCACCTGAAACTGTAAAGGAGACTTTAGAGTATCTTACCTCTTTGAAGATCCTTGATAAAAAAGAGGAAACATTCACTGTAAACTCTGAGACTGATAGTAAAAAAGAAAAGCTAAATGAGTTCTACTCATTAAACTTTCATAATCTGCATGTCTCTCTAAAAGAGCACGGTCTAAATATTCCTATTAAGGTGCTGCGCCTTGCAAGTGACGACTACTTTGATCTGATGGCCTATTTATCCCCAGCAAGACTCCCTCTTTTGCAGGGACTTGTAGGTATGATAAAAGGTGAGAATTACGACAAGGCTGCAACTAATATCTGCAAAATCTTAACAGGTATCTGCAATGAAGCAGAATACGAGCAGTTCTCATACAAGGCACTATCTCCTGCGTGGCGTATGCTCTGTCAGCCACCAGTTGAACCTGAAGAGCTGGTACAGCGCTATCAGCATGAGGGTGAACGATCTGTAGATGTTGATTTGACAGACGGCTCATTCTTTTTACCTGATGGTGATTATTTTGGAACTGAAAAGCATAAGATTTGGCATAGCGGTAAACAGATAGAACCAAGAGTTCTGGCATCTGCAATGTATCTTTGCTGCACTGCAATTGAAAAGGATATCAGCTTCTACTCTGATCTTCCATTTGACGATTTAAAAGACAGCTTTTTACTTTTATACCGATTTACAGGACTTAAAGGAAGACTTGATGATGTCTATTTCAATTATCAGGATCTGCAAGGTGATGATAAAGAAATGGTAATTGAAAAGTACCATAACCTTTTAGACTGTCTTTCATAACCGCCTCCATAAAAGAGGCTGCACATCTGCAGCCTTTAATACCTTCTTTAACTTAACTTTTAATCATTTAAAAGATAGCTGATCACAAGAGCTCTGTCTATCTTGTTTTCCATATTGTATACAGCATCATAAGTTGTACGACCGAATTTACATGCAGCTCTTGGATTTGCCTTTGCTATATCGGCTCCTCTAAAGATCTGCTTTTGCTCAGATTCAGGCTTTGTTGCAATGTATTTTTGAACTGCATCATTTAATAAATCTGTTGCATTTTCAACTTCATCTTTGGTTAATTCTCTTGGCTTTGGATTATCCATTATCTGAGTCATTGCTGATGCACGTAATGAGGTAAGATAGCCTTTTAACTCTTCTTTTGTAAATGAATTGAATACCTTGCTTAAAACCTTGTCCATATTCACTTTATAAAAGAAGTGTGGTTAGCCTACGAAGTAACTCTTACAACGAACATCATCTAAAGAGTATGTAATTTTACGTTGTAAAGGAAGAAGTTGTACTTGTAATCGTCGCTAATGCGTTTAATACCTTTTAAACTGATGTCATTAGCAACTGTAAGGAACATACCTAAAGCTTTTTCTGATCTAATTTCTTCTGATTAAAAACACTTTTCTCATCTAGAACATCAATGAAGTAATCAATGTATTCCTGGCTGAATGCTTTGTAATGATCTCTTACAATCTGATCTTTTTCTTTGGTAAGTTTGAAAGTAGAAGTTATTTGAGATAGAAAATTTTCGTTTGTTGCAATCTCAGTAAGTACTTTTCTAAACTGCTCTTTTAAAGTTGTAGGAGTGCTGAACATAAAGAAAAGCGCCACAAAACATGCAATCACCAACGGCAAAGCCGATTAGAGCTTTATAGTTCTTTTTCAAATCAAAATTTTTAATATCCAACCTTATATATACAAATAATAACTTCAGTGGGTGGATATTATAGTAACCAAACCTTATGATTCAATTAGTATGATAAATTCACCAAAATAGTAATTTTTATAAATTTAACTTCTTAATTTAAAACAGATTTATATTAAAAAAAGGATGCAAATCATCAGTTTTCTTCTGCTCATGAGGCTCTAGGTAGTTTTTATAAGCATTAAACTGACTGTCAGTTGTTACAACAAGAATGACTTTAATGTCGTTTGCGTTATTTTCTAAATCCTCACTTATGGTATCAATGGCAATCTGAGCGCTCTTATTGCAGTCAAGGCCATACTGACCTTCACAGATATAGCTAAAGGCAAGAGTTTTCACGCCGTTTGACCTTGCAATGGCAAGGCTCTTTTTATAGCACTCAACAAGCTCTAATCTGTTCTCTTTTGAAAACTCAAAGCCAATCTTTGGTGCTACAGCATGAATTACGAATTCTGCAGGCAGGTTATAACCATGGGTAGTGATTACGCTTCCTGATTTTACGCTCTCCTTTAAAGACTCAACTACAGATTTGCACTCAAAGCGAAGTTGAAGCCCGGCATTTGAGTGAATACGGTTGTCAGTACAGTTGTGTCCGGCCTGGAAACAGCCTAACAAGGATTCATTAGCGTTATTTACAATAGCATCTACCTTTAATAAGGTGATATCTCCTTTATAAAGATAAAGATTTGGATATTTTAAATTTGATTCAAGTGATGATATATCAGTAAGTCTCTTTTCTTTTAGCTCAAGCTGTAAGAGCTCATCCTGAAGAGAAAAGTACTCTGCATCAAGAGGTGTATTTGCATTGTGCATATTCATAAGACCTCGAAGAAGTGCTCTCTGAGCAAAATAGTCTTTTGAAAATTCGTTTACTTGAGTGGATAGGGCTTTGAAATCCTTTGCAAGAATGGCAATGAGTTTTTCAACAATAAGCTCTTTTTCCATTAGAAATCTCCAGAGAAAAAACTGAACTGTAAAAGCATTGAATGATAAAAAACAGTAGTTCTTTCATTCTATCATTTTGAATGGAGTGTTTATGATGAAAACTGTATTTATGCTATTTGCTCCACACAAGTCTGAATAATTGAATTTGTTCTTGAGATTTTCTTAAGGATAATTTACGCCTGAAGACTTGAAAATAAGGTGTTAAAACACCATATTAAAAGATAGAAGTATTAAAAAGAATATAAGGTTATATATGACTGATAATAATGAATTTGATAACAATCCTGACGAAAAGAACCTGCAGAATATCAAAGATAAACTTGATAAGCTTAAAGAAGAGCTAAAAAACATTGGTGCTGACGTCAAAGATAATACCGATGACTCCATTGCCCTTCCAGATCCTGAGCCTAAAAAGGCTTTTGTAGTACCTGTTATGGGCAAGCCTGTAATGCCAAGCCAGATAACTGCATTACAGATTAAAGGCAATTGGGATAAGTTAGTATCAGAAATTGCAGAAACTGAAGATAAGACTCTTGCTGTTTTTGCAATCGATGAGAAGAAGATTAAAAACAAAACCAGACTTTTAGGTCGTGACTTCCCTGTTACTGGTACTCTAGTACGTGTACTGCACGCAAAATCAATCCCAGGTGAGATACAAATCGTCTGCGAGGGTTTATGCCGAGTAAAGATTAGGGAGTGGATATCCTACTCAAAATTTCATAAGGCAATTATAGAATACCCTGAGGACATTACACCAGCTGAGGATTCTCCTCAAGAGGTAGAGCTAAAGGCTGTAGCTATGGATACTTTATCTTTAATACAGCAGTTAGTACCTATAAGCCCACTTTACTCTGATGAGATGCGTCAGTATCTGATGCGCTTTGATCAGACCAATCCATCAATGCTCGCAGATTGCGCAGCCTCTGTATCAACAGCAGGTAGTGAAGCATTGCAGGATATTCTTGAGACCTATGATCTTGTTACAAGATTAAAGAAGTCAAATACTCTTTTAAAGAAAGAACTTAAAGCTGCCAAGTTAAAAGAAAGCATCAAATCATCAGTTACAGACAGATTAACCAAGCGTCAGAAGGAATATGTTCTAAAAGAACAGATTAAAGAAATCCAAAAAGAGCTTGGCAATCGTGCTGATGCCTATACAGAAGCTGATGAGCTTATAAACCGCATGAAGAAGCTTAATCCTCCAAAGCTTGTGCAAAATCGCTTTGATAAGGAAATTAAAAAGCTTAATGCTCTTGAGCCTTCATCACCTGAATATGCAGGAACCCGTAATTATCTTGAAGTGTTAACCACCATACCTTGGGGTAAGAGCGCAAAAGAAGAGCTTGATATTCAAAAAGCCCGTACCATCTTAGATGAAGATCATGACGGACTTAAGGATGTAAAGGACAGAATTATCGAGTTTCTTGCACTATCAAATTTAAAGGGTAATGCAAACGGCTCAATTTTACTATTTGTAGGCCCTCCAGGTGTTGGTAAGACCTCTATAGGTAAATCAATTGCAAGAGCACTTAACAGACCATTCTACAGACTGTCATTAGGCGGTGTTAACGATGAGTCTGTAATTAAAGGCCACAGAAAGACCTACATAGGTGCAATGCCAGGCAAGTTTGTCGAGGCACTGCGTCAGACTGAGGTTATGAACCCTGTTATCATGCTAGATGAGATTGATAAACTAACAAAATCCTATCAGGGCGATCCTGCATCAGCTCTTTTAGAGACACTTGATCCTGAGCAGAATAATACCTTCATGGACGATTATGTTGATGAGCGTATTGATTTGTCAAAGTGTCTATTTATCTGTACAGCTAATACCACAGATACCATACCTGAAGCGCTGTTAGATAGAATGGATCCTATAAGATTATCAGGATATCTATCCTCTGAAAAGCTTGATATTGCAAAACATCATCTGCTTCCAAAAGCTCTTGAAGAAGGTCATTTAAAGAAGTCTCAGGTAAAGATATCTGATACTGTTCTCAAGAAGATCATCGAAGAATACGCTCGTGAAAGCGGTATGCGTTCAACTCAGAGAGCGCTTGATAAAATCATCCGTAAGGCTGCTGTAAAAATTGTTGAAGGTCAGAAGTCTGTAACAGTTAGTGCCGACAGCCTGTACGACTATTTAGGAAGTGCTCCTTTCAAGAAAGAAAAGCATTTAGAAGGTGTAGGTGTAATTACAGGTCTTGCCTGGACATCTGTAGGTGGAGCAACACTTCCTATTGAGTCATCACGTGTGGATAATGACGCTAAAGGTCTTGAGCTTACAGGATCATTAGGTGATGTCATGAAAGAATCAGCTCACATTGCCTACAGTTACATTCAGTCTCATATGGATAAGTACTGCAAGGAAAAGAAAGACTTCTTTAAAAAGGCTACTATCCATATTCACGTACCTGAGGGCGCAACACCAAAGGATGGCCCATCAGCCGGTGTTACTCTTGCATCAAGCCTGCTCTCACTTGCAATGAACAAGGCTCCTAAAAAAGGCTTTGCCATGACAGGTGAGCTCTCACTTACAGGTCAGGTATTGGCGATTGGTGGTATCCGTGAAAAGACTATCGCAGCTGTGCGAATGGGTATTAAGAATATCATCTGCCCTAAAGCTAATGAGGACGATGTAAAAGAACTGCCAGAGAGTGTAACCAAAGGTGTTAACTACTACTTTGCAAACACTTTTGATGATGTAGCAAAAATCATCTTTAACCTGAAGATTTAAAGATTTATTGCACTAAAAAATCCTGTAAGAAATTTTTCCTACAGGATTTTTATTTTAACTGTTAGTTATCGTGAATCTTCGCAACAGCCTCATCTAAGGCTGCCTTTGCATCTTTATTATCACGAATAATTGTAGCAAGTGCTTCTGTCATAGGGCCCCATACTGCTGCCATTTTTGGAATATAAGGCATGATATCAGCTTGTTCTACCTGACTTGCAATAGCGTTTGCAAAGTCATCATTAGTGATAAGAGGGTTATTTAACACTTCCTTAATTGGGGGCAATTCTGCAATTGACTCGTAACGAAGTAATGCATACTTAGGACTGTTGATAAAAGCAAGATATCTCTCAGCAAGATCCTTATTCTTTGAAACCTTTGAAATTACATAACCTTTAGCACCAAAGAATGGGTGAATGCTCTTTCCGTTTGATAATTTTGGAAGTGGAGCTAAACCATAGTTAACACCAGATGCAGCATACTCACCTAATACCCATGGGCCATTGATAATAGCTGCAGCCTTACCCTGCTTGAAATAATTCTCTACATTGCCCCTGCCTGCATCTGAAAAAGGAACATCCTTTGGAATGTAGTTTTTAGATCTTCATAAAAACATGTTGAAAAGAGAGCAAATATCAAAGCTCAAAAATTAGGATCAACACGTAATAAATGAATTGCTTTTAGGCTGAATATA
>JGI24711J26586_10001459_pt1 | contig 18020 bp, 19 predicted proteins | sample BioPla3DNA1_FD_26586 | JGI IMG/M metagenome (IMG submission 26586)
TAAAAATAAGAGATAATTTTACTTGTCATTATGCAAAATTAAGACCAGACATACCTTGCAATGATATTCTTGAAGTAGACCATATTATACCAAAAAGTAAAGGTGGAAGTAATAATCCAAACAATTTAGTATGTAGTTGTGAAGCACATAATAAAGCAAAAGACAACATGGAATACAAAGAATTTACTGAAGTAGACCATATTATACCAAAAAGTAAAGGTGGAAGTAATAATCCAAACAATTTAGTATGTAGTTGTGAAGCACATAATAAAGCAAAAGGCAACATGGAATACAAAGAATTTACAGGTAAAAATCTACCTAAGATAAAGCAATTTCAGGAAACGGCATTTATGAATGTACTAAAAGATTATCTTGTACCTAAACTACAAGAAATAACACCAACGCAATATACTTTTGGACTATACACACGCAGAAAACGTAAAGAGTGGAATATAGAAAAGTCGCATATAAACGATGCAATAGTAATTACAAATATAAAACCAATGAAGTATAGCGATAATATATATTATATAAAGCAGGTACGTAAAAAGAAACGTAGTTTACATGAAGAAATACCGCGTAAAGGTAGAAAAGAACCTAATAGGAAAGCAAAAAGAAATAGCAAAAATACAAAAGAAATAATTGTAAAAGAAAAGAAGTGGTGCTTGTGGGATAAAGTGTATATACCAGAAATAAATAAGATTGGTTTTATATCGGGATTCACTGGTAATTGGGTATATGTGCAAGATATACAAGGTAATTATTTACAAACAACATCTAAATATAAGCAAATTAGCACAGAAAAAATTCGATTGGCGTGTAGAAACAACAATTGGATAACCGATTCATCCTCCACTTTCGCTTACGCTTAGAAGTGGAGGACTTCTCGGTAATTTAGTTAAATTGTGTCGATTTGTAATTAAATTTGCTTATTAAATTAGGTAGCAGATACCCGAAAGGGATTTGACTATATAAAAGGTTTTACGCCGCCTGATTTTTTATACTTGCAAGTATAGGAAAGACAATTAATGTGAATATTTGCTGCGGAATTGTCCAGTTACCTTGAGGTGAGTTTAGGGGTAACGCATATTTCATATAGCAAGTCTATAGTAATTAATGATATCCTAGTTGCTATAGCAATATGAAATGGTACGATTAGGGTGAAAAACCTATCAAACTAAAAAGCGGGATTTGACTATACTATAGCAGATACCTGCTTTTTAGTTTATGCATCCTTGGTGTAGTGATAGCATCTGAGTTTTGTACTCTCATGGCAGGGGTTTGAGTCCTCTAGGATGCTCCAGATAATTTACAATTTATATAGATACCTTTTAATAATATAAAGGAGTTTTTAATGGAATATTTAAAAAAACAAAATGAATCAGATTTAGAATATATTGTTAGATTGATTGAAGGTAAGTCTAATGGAATATATGATATTGATTATATAGAATTATTTAAATTAGGATTTGGAATTGAAATTTCAAGTTGTGAGGCACGTAAAAGATATTACGGGTTAAAAATGTTACTCCCCTATTTAGATAATGAAAAGATTAAGAGTATTAGTGATGATGATGTTTTAAAAGAGTATGAATTGAAACGTATTGAATTTGAGAAAGAAAAACAGCGATTTTTTGATCAACGTAATTCATATAAAAAACTAATTAGAGATGATGCAAGATGGGATGAATTGAAGGATATAATATCTTATTCTATTAATAATATAAAACCTTATAAAAATGAAAACTTATATAATATTCAATATTCGGATAATGATTTATTAATTGGTCTTAATGATTTACATTATGGGGTTATGATTGATAACTTTTGGAATAAGTATAGTCCTGAAATTGCAAAAGAAAGATTAGAAAAATATTTAAATGAAATTATTTCGATACAGAAATTACATAATTCTGAAAATTGCTATGTTTGTGCTAACGGTGATCTCATAAGTGGACTTATACACCTAACAATCCAGTTAGCAAACAGAGAAAATGTGGTTCAACAAGTAATGGGTGTATCTGAATTATTGTCTTGGTTTTTAAGTGAATTAAGTAAATATTTTAAAAATGTTTATTTTTCGGCAGTGGCTGGGAATCATACTAGACTTTCTCCTAATAAAGATAATGCACCTAAAGATGAGAGATTGGATGACTTGATACCATTTTATATTAAAGCAAGATTGCAAAATATAAATAATATAATTGTAAATGACGATAAGGTGGATAATACAATATCTTTAATTAATATTAGAGGATTAAACTATTGCCTTGTTCATGGAGATATGGATAATATTAATAATGTTTTAAGATTGGTAAGTATGTTACCTGATAAAGTTTATGGAATTTTTATGGGTCATTTACATCATAATTCATCTGATTTTATTCAAGGATATAAGGTGNTTATGTCTGGATCGTTGATGGGAATGGATGATTTATGCGTTGAAAGGCGTATATTTGGTAAACCACAACAGTTAGTATGCGTATGTGATAGTGATGGGGTTAAATGTACATACGATATAAATTTTAATTAATTTATAAATATAAATAATCAGAAAGGTTAAATAGGCCACTTTATTGACTATATTAACAATTTTATTTATTGGAATATTGTTAGGGATTATGATGGAAAGATATATCTTCCCTATTTTTGATACTTTGTTGGATATTTTCTCTATCAAACAATCTAAAATAGCAACTAAATACAATATATCTATCCAAAAAATGAATTTAGACTTAATAAGAGATTATCCCGAATTAACTAAAGATGATGTGGAGCAAGAACAAATTCATGCAATTGGCTTTCAATATGAATCCGATTATGAAGATGAATATTATGAAAATGATGAATAAGTAGAAGCGGTTTTTAATAAAATAGTAAATCATTGGTATAAATTAGATTGTACTTTTTAATATAAGTTTAATTTGAATATTTGACAAGTTAATTTAAAAGTAGATTAAGCACTTTCCCTCCTATCTTTATATAGGATTTGGGAAGTGTTTTATTGTGCTTTTAATTATAAAGTTAGCGCAAAATTATGGTTTGTAGGTAAGGAATTAAAGGAGAGTGGCATTGATGCCAAAAACAACCAAAAAAGAAAAAGTAAAATCACAACCTGTAAAAAAAATTTGTGATAATTGTAAACGTGAAATAGCGTCTACTCAATTTTATAATACAAATTCCGTGTTGTCGGTAGATGGAAAATTAAATATTTGTAAAAAATGTGTTCGTTCAATGATTGATTACAATAGAATAGAAACTGTTTATAAAATTTTACAATTATTAGATATTCCCTTTCTTTATTCTTATTGGCGATCAGCGTTAGAAAGTAATCCCGAAGACCCTTGGAGTGTATATATTAGAATGGCAAATTCTAAAATTAATGAATTTAAAAAAGGAACATGGAAAGATAGTAAATTTGAGCCAGATAGTATTAATCCAGTAAAATTAAATATGAATCAACAAATTGCTTTTGAAAATCACTTTGATGTCACTAATGAAATGATTCTTAAATGGGGTAATAAATACGAACCCGAAGATTATTATCAACTAGAAAAATTTTATAATGAAATGGAACGAACTAATACTATTGAAACAACCCAAGATATGGTATATCTAAAGAAATTGGCAGTAATTTCATTAAAAATGGATAAAGAATTAGAAGAAGGAAATTACGATGAAGTTAAAAAATTAGGTGATTTATTTTCAAAATATATGGCTGATTCTAAGTTTAGAGCAATGGATAAAACTGATGCTGACAAATCTGGGGGCATAAGAAGATTTGGTGATATTTATGCTGAAGTTGAAAAAGATGGTTTTATTCCACCTTGGGAATATTATAGAAAAATAAATGGTGCTAAACAGGATATAGTAGATAAAACAATAACATATATTTTAAATTTTATGTTGAAATTTAATAAAATGGAAAAATTATCAGAATCCCCTATTGACACTCCTAAGATTGAATTAGATGAAATTGATAATGATGCAAAAATATCTTTAGAATTAAGAGATTTGGAAGATATGAGTTATGAGTAGTTTTCGCAAATTTAGTATAAAAGATAGGCAAAGAAAGGATTCTGATTTTAATAATAATCCTCAAAATAATGAAACTAGAAGTGTAAATAAAAATCAAATAAAAGATTTCCAAAGTTTAAAACCTAAGTGGAGAGAATTATGTAGTTATTTTAGGTTTTATCCAGATAAATTTATTGACTTTATTCAACCAGAAGATGCAAAAATCAAATTGTACTTTTATCAAAGAATTTATTTAAGACTTATATTTAGGTATAGAAAAGTATTTATTACTGCTACTCGTGGAACTTCAAAAAGTTTTTTGCAAAATTTAGCGTTTGTTTTACTTTGTATTATGTATCCTAGGCAGAAATTATTTTGTTGCGCCCCTGGAAAAGAACAGGCCGCTAAAATAACTCAAGAATGTTTAGATGATATATTTGATTTTTTCCCATTGTTGAAAGAAGAAGTTAAATATTATAAAAAAGATAAGGATTATACTAAACTTATTTTTTATAATGGTAGCAAATATGATGTGGTTCAAATGAAAGATTCTGCACGTGGAGGCCGCCGCTTCGGTGGGGCAATTGAAGAAATTGCAGATAAAAAATTTGATGGTGATATGTTAAACGCAGTTGTAATTCCTCTTATGGCAAATTCACGTACTGCTATGTGTGGGGGAGTTGATCCTAATGAAATACATAAAAGAGAAGTGTATATTTCAACTGCTTCTACTCAACAACAATTTGCTTATGCTAAATGTAAAGAATTAAACGATGATATGCTTAATGGCGGTTCTTCATTTTGTACAGGTAATTCTTATGATTTACCTTGTTTGTTTAATCAATTAGACATTGATTTTATTGAAGAAAAACGTGAATCTCCAACATATAGTATTATGGATTTTATGCGTGAATATGAATCTATTTATACTGGTTCCAGTTCGGATAGTTTGGTATCTGATGAGAAATTAAATAAATGTAGAACTTTATCTATTGCCGAGTGGGAACATAGTGGGGAAACTAAAGTTGAATATGTATTGGCATATGATGTTTCAAGAACAACAGGTAAAGAAAGTGCTTTGTGNGCTTTGGTGGTCATNAAATTAATACCAAGGGGTGATGGCACTTATCATAAACAAGTTGTCAATATATTTTCACTAGAAGGTCAGCATGATACGTGGCAAGCTAAGTTTCTAAAAGAAAAAGTAAAAGAGTTTAAAGCTCGTATTTTGGTCATAGATGCTAATGGAATCGGGTCTGGCGTTGTGGATCAGTTGGTTTTAGATTTGAATGATGGTAATCCCCCATATAAAGTTGTAAATGATTATGATAATACATGGTCTAAATATGAAACTGAAGATGCTATACCAATGGTATTTGCTTTAAAATCTCAAAGAAAAGAAACTAAAAATAGTGATATGATAAATAATATCATGAAGGTTTTTAATAAGTTGGATATTGAATTATTAAAAAATCCACATGAAGGAATTAAAGAATTAGAGAAAAAGAATAAAAAGAAATTTAAAGTAGATAGTGAAGAAATTTCTATTGCTGAAATTCCTTATATTCTTACTAATAATCTGGTTGAAGAAATAATGAATTTGAAATATAAACAAAGAGGTAACGATTCTGATGTAGAACAGATTTCAAAATCCATACCGAAGGATAAATATTCGGCACTTTTATATGGTTTGTTTTGGGTTTATTTAGAAGAAAAAAAGAATAAAGAATATAAGAGGAATAATAACATCAATATCCAAGACTTATTCCAATTTAAACAACCCCAAATTCGCAAACGATAATAACAAAATAAAAATATAATTAATTATATAAATAACAAATCAATAAACATAAATATAAATTTCACATAGAAAGGTGGTGTAATTTTATTGACAGATACTAAAACAGATATTAAAGAAGAAATTATTAAAACCAATATGCCATTGAGTAAAGAAGATATGCAGTTTCAACGTATGATGCTTCATTTTGCTGAGTTTGCAAAATACATAAAAAAAGATTTAAATAATACTCAACCAAATTATACTTTTAATAAAACATTTTCAAAAAGTGATGTAATTGCATGGTTAGCAAATCCTCATAAATATGAAAAGAAACTAAGAGATTTATCAAGGTTTTTGTTAGATAGTTCTTCTCATTATAGAAGACTTATTGATTATTTTTCCACAATGTTAACTTTTGATTATGTGGTAGATATATATAACCAAACTGATTATGAAATTACTAAAGATTTAATTACAACAATAGAAAAAAAATATATAACAACATTAAATTTATTAGAAACAATGAATATTAAACATGAATTTTCAAAATTAACATATAGGGCATTTATAGATGATGTTGCGTATGGGTATATTTATTCAACTAAAAATTCTTTCTTTTTTGATTTATTAAACCCTGATTATTGTGCTATAAGTAGTATTGAGGATGGGTGCTACAATTACAGTTTTTCGTTCAATTATTTTGACACCTATCCAAAAGATTTAGAAAGGTATGCTCCTGAATTTAGAGAAAAATATGAAATTTATAAAAAAGATAAAAAGAATATGAAATGGCAAGAGTTAGATTCTAGTAAAACTATTTGCATTAAAATATCTAACACCGATTATTCTATACCACCTTTGGCGGGAATATTTGAAGATATTTATTCACTTTATGAGTATAAGGATCTTCAGATGTCTAAAACTGAATTAGAAAACTATTTACTACTTATTGCTAAGATTCCATATAACAAAAGTGATGATTCTGTCAATAATTTTGCTTTAAGTTTAGATATTGCCAAAGAGTACTATCAACTTATGGGTAGTAATTTACCTGATCAAATCGGAATCGCATTATCTCCTTTTGATTCCGTAGAATCTATTAAACTTAATAAAAGTGAAAGAGAATTAGATGAAGTAAGTTTGGCAGAGAATTCAATTTATAATTCAGCTGGTGTACCAAAACTTATTTTTAATAGCGATAAAGCATCTGGTGCTGCCTTGAACAAAGCCATTATGAGTGATGAAAGTACAGTATTCCAATTATTACGGCAATTTGAGAGATGGATAAATCGCAGATTGAAAGATGAAAATAAAAAAATAAATTTCAAGGTTACTTTCTTGGACATTACAAGATATAATAAAAATGAATTAGCAACTATGTATAGAGAAGCAAGTACAGTTGGACTTCCAGTAAAACGTCATTATTGTGCGTCTTTGGGACTATCTCCTTCTGATGTGATGAATTCGATACTACTTGAAAATGATGTGATGAAAATTACGGATAAATTTGTGCCACTTAAATCAGCTTATCAGGATTCTAATAAAGGTGGTGCGCCAAGTAAGGGTGATAATGTTGATGGAAGTACCGAAGCAGGACAGGTACTTGACACAAATAATCCTGATAACCGCACATAAATTTTAAATTAATTCCATCATAAAGAGGTGATAATAATTTGAGTTTTTATGAAGAAGTATTAAAAAATACAAGAGGCAACATACTCGTTGAACAAAAAACACAAGCAGATGCAGCTTCAAATATAATAACTTTTACTAAAGACATTCATGCAATTGAAATCTATCATTCTGAAACTACCGCACAAAAATTCACGGTAAACGGAATTGAATTAACTGTTCCTGCCAATGGTTATAGAACTAAAATTGGAGGTACAGTTGGAAAAACAGTAACAATTCCGACAAGTGTAAATTGTATAGTTGGTAGATTAGAATAAATGTATTTTATAAATTTTACTCTAAAGGGGGTATCCTAATGTGAAGTTTATTCACTGTTTTAATCAAGAACTAAAAAATAAATTGTTGCAAAATGGATTTAAACTATTGGTTTCTACCGATAGTTTATTTATTTTTGAGAATTCTTCTTCTATATCATTTGATTTCAATCAACTAGATAAGAAGCAATTTATTTTTAGTAATAAAATGATTTTTTAGTAAAGGTGGTGATTAAGTATTGAATGAATTGCAACATCTTTCACTTGCTACTACATATGAAGTGGATGAATCTTTTGATTCTGAAAAATTTATAAAAATGCGATTAAGGGTGTGTCATGATGGCGTGAACCCAAATAAGAGTAATTTTATAGTGTCAGATATGGAAAATGCAAAAGATTCTATAAAAAACATTCCAATTCTTGCAAATGTAATTTTTGATGAAGATGGGCAACCTCAATTTGGTGGCCATGATATGACTTTAGAACCCAACAAGATAAAAGAAGGAGAATATAAAGTAATATTTCAGGAAACCCCAATTGGGCTTGTGCCAGAAAATTGTAATCATGAAATAAAAGAATTTAATGGCAAAAATTATGTTTTTGTGGATGCATATATTTGGCGTGAGTACTCAAATTATGCAGAAGATATAATTGAAAGAGATGAAAATATAAAATTATCTATGGAAATTATTATTGATGGATATACTTTTAATGCAAAAGATAAGGTGTTTAATATAACTGATTATAGATATCAAGGTATTACATTTTTAAATAAAGATTCTGGTACTGGTATGGAAAATGCTTTGGGTACTACTGGAACATTTGAAGAATATACAAAACAAAAGTTTATCTTAATGATGGAAGAGTTAAAAAACACTCTTTCTAATTATGATATAGATAAAACTGAAAAAGGAGGTAGTAATGTGGATGAAAAGATAATTGCTTTGCTTTCTGAATACAAGGTAACTTCAGAAGAATTACCTTTTAATATAGAAGAAATGCAATTTGAAGAAATCGAGGAGAAATTAAAAGAATTGTATTCTACCAATGATTTAGATTCAGAAAACGATGATAATAACGAACCAGAAAAATTCATCAAATCTTTTGAACTTTCGCATTCAGAGATAAGATATGCTTTATATCAATTATTATCTCCCGTGGAAGATGAAGATAATGAATGGTATTTTATTGATCAGGTTTATGATAATCGTTTTGAATATGAAAATTGGGAAGGTACAAAAATATATCGTCAAGGATATAAAAAGGAAGAAGATGTTGTATCTTTTGTGGGAGAAAGAATTGAACTTTTCCAATATAGACTTACAAAAGAAGAAAAAGAAGCAATTGATATTATGAGAAACAATTATTCTGCTCTAGAAGAAGAAGTAATTGCTCTGCGTGAATATCAGGCAATAAAATTTGCCGAAGAACGCAAAGAATCCGAAGAAACTATTTTCTCTCAATTCGATGATAAACTTCAAGGCATACCTGAGTATGAAGAATTGAAAACTAATGCATCTAGTTTTGAATTAGAAGATCTTAAAAAAGAATGCTATGTGATTTTAGGTATTCAGAGTGCTAATAATTTTTCAAAACCAAAAGAGAAAAATAAAAATGATAAAGTAAAGTTGGATTTTAGTAAGAAGATTGAAGAGAATCATAGTAAAGTTGATGAATTTTTAGAGAAGTATTCGAAGAAAGAGTAAGAATTCCCTATTGGGATTTTGATAACATTGAAACTATTTTAAAAAATGAATTAAAAATTTAAAGGAGGAATTTATAATATGGCATACGGTGTTGTAAGAACAGACGCAATCAAGGCTACTAAAGCAGGTAATATCAAGAGTGGACGGTACTATGTAGGTACTACTCCTACTGCTATTGATAATGGTTGTATAGTAAAATTAGATTCTCTTATTTCCGGTGAAAGAGATTTATGGAAAGTTGTTGCTCCTGGCGCGATTACGGCTGGAAATTTATACATTGTCGCAACTCCAGAGATTATTTATGACGAGACTTTAAAATCATCTGGTGCATTAGATAAATTTCAAAATGCTGCTGGTGCAAATATTACTTTAATACCACTTGAAGTTGGAGATACTTTTAGTATTTCTGATGATTGCATTACTCCGATTAACGATGATGATGACATTCCCGCCGTTGGTAACTATGTAACTCCCTCTGCTACTGGTGTCAAATGGATAGAAATAGTGGCATCATCTCTTAATACAGAAGTTTTCCGTGGCAAAATTGTTGCCAGAGAAGTTTACAATGGCACGAAAGTATTGAATGTAATTGAAATGGAACAAGTTAGATAATTAATTTATTAATATAAATAAAGGAGGAATAAATTAAATGGAAGATAATAAAACTTTGGTAAAATTAGCGAAAGATATTTATAAAAATAAATTTCAACATGATAAATTTAGTAAATCCGATGCAACAGAGGCATTGCGCCAACATTTTATAGAACTCAATGGTGGTTCTACCAAATTGGATTATAAATCATTCCGTAGAAATGGCGTAGCAATGTTTGAAATTCTTGAAGAGATTCTTCAAAACACTGTCCTTGAAGGACTTCCTGATGATAATTTCTTTGAAAATTTTGTGGAATACAAGAACCTTGCTCTCGGTGATCAGAATAGTTTTTATGTACCCGATCGTACTATGTTAGTAATTTCAGAAATTGCTGATGGAACTCAATCTCTACGTAGACAGCGTTTAGATGTTGGAACTAATATTTCAATTACTACTTCTTGGAAAGGCATCAAAATTTACGAACATCTTTCTCGTTTACTTTCTGGTCGTGTAGACTTTAATGAAATGCTTGAAGCATTAGATAAAGCTTTTAGACTAAAAATTAATGATGATGTTTATACCGCATTTACAGGTGCTTTTACCTCTTTACCTGCTGGATTCACTGATAGTGGTTCTTTTGACGAAGAGGATTTGCTTGATGTAATTGAACACGTTGAAGCTGCCACTGGCAAATCTGCCATGATTGCAGGAACTAGAAAAGCACTACGGAAAGTAACTACTGCTATTATAGCTGATGCTGCAAAAGATGATATGTACAAAATGGGTTATTATGGTAACTTTAATGGTACTCCTATGATGAGAATCAAACAGGTTCACACCGTTGGTACATATAATTTCAAACTTTCTGAAAATGATCTTTATATAGTATCCGTTGATGCAAAACCTGTAAAATTTGTAACTGAAGGTGAAATGAGAATTATCAGTGGTGATGCACTTGCCAACCAAGATTTGACCCAAGATTACTTTGCAGCTACTCGGTACGGTACTGGTATTGTAATTACTGACCTTTATGGCAGATATCAAATATCTGACTAATTAAATTATAAATTATCAATATAATTTTATAGTAATTATTTAGAGGGGTTAATCCCCTCTTTTTAATTGCAAAGAATGAGAGGGGTAAATTTTAATATGAAAGTATTTGAATTGGCAAAGGAATTAGATATTGAGAATAAAAAGATTATTGAAACAGCACAAGATTTAGGATATGAAGTAAAAAGTCACATGACTAAACTAGATGATGAACAGGTAGAAGGAATTAAAAAAAGTTTAGAATTGGATGCCGATACTTCCCAACCTGAATCTAAACCTAAACAAACATCTAAAAAAAATATCCAACCAAAAGAAGAGCCTTGGAAACCAGATCTTAATCGTATGATTTGCTTAAAAAATATATCTAGTGGCAGATTGATTTATAAATCAAAACGCAAAATTGGTTATAAAATTGTTTGGGAAAACCCTGGCGATACAAATAATATAGAACTTGGTGAATTTATTGATCTTAAAAATACTGACTCAAGATTTATAAGAGAACCTTGGATTAGAGTAATAGAAGATGATGAAATTGAAATTTTGAAATATGCAAACATTTTCAAATACTATGAAGAAATTCTTGGATTGAATAATGTATCTGATATTTTAAGACTTGATTTTAATAAATTCAAAAAGAAATTTGATAAATTACCCGAAGGATATAAAAACAGTGTGGTAGAACAAGCGGCACAAATGATTAAGAGTGGTGAACTTGATTCTATTAAAATAAAGAATTATATCGAAGAATCAATGGGTATTGAATTGGATATTCTTTTACAACCTGAAGGTAAACCTGTTGACAATTTTATCAACATTAAATAAAGGGGGCAAAGATAATGTCCTCACTATATTCTGAAATATATAATATGTTTCTTAGTGATATAAAAGATGATTCTCTTTTAGATTTTACGGAATCTGAAAGAGATGATATTTTACACGGATTACTATTAAAGGCAATAACAAGGTTTAAAGCATGTGAGAAAGATTTAAATGATAGGGTTGAACCAGTTAGTGAAGATGAAAGTGAAACTGGAGAAGTAATTGAAGGTAAATTTAATGAAACTCTTACAGAAGAAGAAAAATTAATTCTTGCTACAATAATGAGAAAATATTGGTTGAATGATAAGATTTATAATCTTGAATTATTGCAACAAAGAATGACAACGAAGGACTTCAAATTAACGTCCCAGGCAGAACATTTATTGAGACTTACGGTTTTAGCACAAGAACTAGATAAAGAGATTTCAAGGATGATAGTAGATTATACTTTATATACCTATGGTGATTCATAATGGTTAAAGTACATATTGATAATATTATTGACAATGAATTCTTTCTAAATTATCTGAATTTCTTGATTGGTCGTGTGTACAAAATCCTTCCAATAAGTGAGTCAGAACCAGAAACTTTAAAATCATATTTGGATAGTCTTATTCTTGAGTTGACGGGCAGTAAGGATTTGATTTTGAAGTTAAAAAAAGATGCTAGTTTTTTATCTTTAATAGCAACATTGCAAGCGTTGTCTGAAAATCAATATTCTCATAGTGAGATAAAACGAGAAGTATTTAAGAGTATTAATATTATTAAGAAATTGATAAATAAATATAACTAGCTAGGAGAATTTGAAGGATTAATAACCTTCCCTCTCCTTTTTATTTATAAAGAAAAGGAGGTAATTAATTTTGGCATATGGAACTTTGCAATTGCAGGAGAAATGGTTTAGCGAAGAACACCCAACAAATCCACACAAGGCTACTGCCACTCTTACTTTTGAAGGAATCCCCGTAGTGACAGAAACAGTTACTATCGGAGGAACAGAAGTTTATGAATTTGTTGCTACTGCTGATAATGTTCAAGAAGGAAATATTGCAGTAGTCTTAGGAGAAACCTTAACTGCTGATAAGGCGGTCACAGAATTAGCAAAAGCCATAAATGCTAATTCTGAATTAGTAACTGCTGTAGCATCTACCACAGATGATACCGTTGTGGTTGAATATAAAACTATAGGTACTGAAGGAAATGATGTTGCAGTTGCGGAAGACTGCACTAATGCATCTTGGGGAGATGATGTAGAAAAACTATCCAGTGGTTCTTTAGGTACTCCAAGTATGTTGAGAAATGTGGTAGTTTATGCTTCACCACATTACTACTGGTGTGAAAAAGAGGGTTCTGAATCGACAGTTGTTTGGAAAAAGTTTATTCCTGAAGCTTATTAAAATAAATGAAAAGGGGGTGGATTATTGACTACAAATTGGGATTTATATGAACGAAAATTGAAAATCAATGGTTATACTATAAACGATAGGCAAATTGATTATATGAAAAATTCTATAACAAAAGATTTTAGTAGTAATCCATCCTATCGTTCAGCATATTTTAATGATTCAATATTTACAACTGACATACAAGTAATTGATACTAATGATTATTTTATTAAAAAAGTATTAATGAAACCTGGTGATAGTATCAGTGTTGGGGACAAAATTGTTTTTGATAATAAAACATGGTTGTGCATTGGAATAGATGATACTAATCCAGTTTATGAATTTGGGACAGTTTATTTATCATCACAAAATATAACTTTAAACAAAAACAATACTGTATATAATTATCCCGTTGTAATAGATGGTAGTGTTCGTTTATATTCAATGGGATATAACAGTAATAAATATTTAACAATACCTGAGTCAAGTATTATTGTTTATATTAAAAATGATAATATAACTTCTTTGATTGAACGTGGCGAAATATTTTCTATATCAAATGATAATTATAGAGTTATTGATATAAATCGTTTAGTCATGCCAGGATTGATAATTTTAAAGATGGAATATTCTATTGAAGATGTAGAAACCCACAATTATAGTATTGAGATATCAAACGGATTAACAGTTAATCTCCAACAAAACAAAACCCTTCAACTTAACATAAACACTTATGACAACGGACAATTATTATCTCCCTCCCCTGCCCTATCCTATATCAGTTCAAACGAAGGAATTTGCACAGTTAGCAGTACAGGTTTGGTAACTGCAATAAAAACTGGTAGTTGTACAATAAGTGTGAGTGCTAACGGGGTAAGTGATAGTATTACCGTAACCGTGGTTGAAGAAGTCCAACACAATATTACAGCAGAAATTAGTGGTAATAGTTCAATTATTAAAGGTAAAACATCAGAATATATTTGTATAGTTAGAGACAATGGTATTGTTGTGCCTGGAGATATGATATTTTATTTAACTGGTGATGATGGTGTAAGTAATACAAATTTAGCAACTATATCAAGTTATGATACTGATAGTTGTGTGATAACTGCTGGAAGTACTATTGGATATGTAAAGCTTTTTGCAAGGAATGAAAGCGGAAGTCTTGTAACACCAGCATTTAGAATTATGATAAGGAATTTATTTTAGGTAAAAAAAAGGGGGGGGTATCTAATGGGACGATTTGCTGAACTTAGTACAAATAAATATATTATTCTTTCAAAATTAATTGAAGATCAAGAAATTGTAAAATGCTTGGTTAATAATGAATCTAATTTTTTAGATATACCTTTACCAGAAGATTTCGATGCCAGTAGTTTAATTTACGAAAATATATATCCATACAAGTACATACCCACTATTGAAACAACACCTAAAACATTCATAACAACATCTTTTAATTATAGAGCAAAAGGTATGTCTTATAAAAATGGATCTATTTATTTTTACGTGATTTCTCATAATTCTTTGATTAAAACAGATTATGGTTTTTTAAGATATGATTTTCTAATACACCAAATAGACGAGTTTATGAATAGTTCAAGAGATATTGGTTTAGGGAAATTAGAATTTTATGATATGGCAGATTTTTCTGTAAATGATTATTATTCAGGTGCATATATTAGGTACAGGTCTACGGAATTTCAATAAAAGTAAGTGAGAATATGGAAAATTTAAATCTTTATCTTAAATTACAAAAACCAATTCCCTTTTATGATATTTGTATGATTTATCAACCAAGTTTTGAAGAAATATTTGATTATCGTCTTGAAGAATTTGAGAAGTTACTACTTCCCTATTATATAACAGTTGATAGTTTATTTGATGATGAGATAACAGAGGAAGAAAAAGAAGGATTAAACACTTTTGATTTATTGTGTAGTTCACAGGATGTTGTAANTTTCTTATTTTTATCTTTAGAGTTTTTCTGTAAGAATAAATTCGATGTTGATGAACAAGGTATTTTCTTTGATGGGTTTGAAGGTAGATTAAATAAAGATAATTTTGATGAATTTGCCGAGATTATATTAAAAATATGTGGTAGGGAAAGACCAGTAAAAGAGAAAAAGCCTGTATTTAAAAATGATAGACAAAGAGATATATGGGAAAAACTTCAAGAAGGTAGACGTAGAAATGCTAAAAATAATGAGGTTAAATTAGAAGATATAATAAACTATTGTGAGTTTGGTGGGAGAAGTTATATTCCGATTGAAGAAATAAAAAAGTGGACTATTTGGAGAATAATAAATTGCTATAGTTCGATAATGGGAATTAGTACTTATAATGATTATTTTAGAATCTATTTAGTTAGTGGTGAAAAATCATTAATTGAAAATAAACATTGGACTGATTTATTAAAGTTAAATTATCAATATAAAGAATAGATGTAAGGATTGGATTTCTATTATCTACTCTTTTTATTAAATAAAAATAATTAAAGGAGGAATTTATAATATGCTATATGGTATTAAAGATGCGGCCAATCTTCATGTATATGAACAAGTTGCTGGTGGTGGATTAAAACCAGTTCTTTATGCTGATTACGCCAAAACAAGTTCAATAGATTTTACTGCCGATTCCGTTTATGCTTACAATAAGACTACAAAAGCTATTAGATGGGATAAACAGAGAGAGGGTACATTTAAGACAGAGATGGAAGTTTTTGAACTTAAATGGTTATCTTTGCTCTTCGGAACAACTATGTCTAATAAAACTATGCCTGTNGCAAAACGTGAAGTTTTAAATGTTCAAGCCGGTGGTGGAGGTGCAGAGTTGACGAGTGTACCTAAAGCGGGTAGCTTAGTTATTTTTAAGTTAGATAGTGATGGTATATCGCATGGAACCGAGCAAACCGCCGGAACTCCAGCAACTACCGAAGATAAATATTCAATCGAAACTAAAGCATTAACTTTTAATGCTACTACATTTNCAACCGCAGGAAAGGTAGTATGTTATTATTTNNTAGAAGGAACTCATAATACATTTACCGTTGATAATGTAAGTTTCCCTGGTGGTTATACTATTTATGCTGATAGTGCTGTTCGTGGAACAAATCAGGTTGATACATTTGTACAATATCAATTATTAAATGTTAAGCCAAAATCTAATGTATCTCTTACTATGGACGCAGATAACGTAGCAAGATTATCGATTGAATGGGATATTCTCGCTGATTCAACTGGTGATATGATGCATTATGTAGAAGTTTAATTATAGTTTTTATAGGAGGTTATGTCTTTACATAATCTCCTATAACTTAAAAGAAGGTGATTTCAAAATGATTAAATACAATGAAGTTAAATTAACCTATACTTGTGCCGCCGCACCACCCCCTGGTCTTTATATGGATAGAATCTACACCATAGGTAAAGATAAAAAGGGTTTTTATTTTACAGATGGGAATTATATGGAACACGTCAAAGACTCAGATATCTGGTATATTAAAATGCTTTTCTCACCCAAAGATTACAATTGGGATGATGTGGATTTTTCCGATGAAAAAGAAAAGGAAACAATAAAAGAAACAATAAAAACATTTGACAAAATTATTCCACAAAAATAATTATATGGGTAGATGCATTCCTACAGTATCTACCCTACCCTATTAACATTTCAATTATCACCTAACTAATCAAATCAATCATTAATCAAACCATCATTTAATTAATCATTTATTTAATCAAACCAATCATCACAAAACCTCGATTTTATTCAAATATTTAACTCTAACAATGCCTATAAATAGGCGTTTATTTTTTTGTGTATTTATAGACTTTTATATTGGAGTGATTTATTATCAAAATTTTATGTTTAGATCAAGCAACTAAAATAAGTGGGTATTCCTTATTTGAAAATAAAAAGTTAATTACATATGGAAAATTACAAGTAAATGAAAAAGAGAAGAACCCTATTGAACGCATGAAACAAATGCAAGAAAAAATCATTCAATTAATAGATGAAATTAAACCAAATTTTATTGTATTTGAAGATATTCAATTTCAACAGAATTATGGCACATTTAAACAATTAAGTCAATTGCAAGGGATTCTTATGGCTGAATTGTTCAAATTAGATATAGGTTTTCATATTATTGAACCTAGTGCTTGGAAAAGTTTTTGTGGAATTAAAGGCCGGAAACGTGAAGAACAAAAGAAAAATACTCAAGCATTCGTGAAAATGATGTATAAGGTTGGTGTTTCAGAGGATGAAGCAGATGCAATTGGTATTGGATTTTGGGCGATTAACAATATAAAAGTAAAAGGTGATTCTATATAAAGAAGGTAGAATTCAAGATGATATTCATAATTTAATATGTAGCAAGTTTAAATAATAAATATAAATTATAATGGAGGTATACATATATGTTAATTTCAGAACTTAAAAATGATAAAGGTTTATACAATGGTAAACTTTTTGAGGTTAAACCTTTTGTGTCATTTATAGATAAGAAAATTTTATGCGATCAGATAATAGATAATTGCTTGTTTATAGATGAAAATAATATGGTTCGTTGTGATTTCTTTATGAAATATTTATTAACAAACATGAAAATAGTTGTTTTATTTACTGATTTAGAGTTTGAAGAAGAATATTTACAAGAATATGACTTCCTGAATGAAAATAAGTTAATAGATTATATTTTAAGTCAAATAGATGATTGTG
>JGI24711J26586_10001464_pt1 | contig 18011 bp, 11 predicted proteins | sample BioPla3DNA1_FD_26586 | JGI IMG/M metagenome (IMG submission 26586)
GAAGGAGGGATTATCATAATAATTATTGATATCCGGAGCCCTAAACCCATATACGAACAGATAAAGGACAACATCAAGCATCTCATCGTCACCGGAGCCCTCTCGGAAGGTGAAAAACTACCTTCGGTTCGGGAGTTGGCACAATCCACCTCCATCAATCCCAACACCATACAAAAGGCATACAAGGATTTGGAGTCCGAAGGATTCATCTACTCTGTGGTGGGAAGGGGCAGTTTTGTCGCCGCTCCGCCCGGTAAGAAGGATTCGGAACGGATTGAATCCCTCATGTCCTCCATTAGATCCGGCGTAAGAGAACTGCATTATCTGGGTCTGACCAGGCAGGAGATTCTTGAGTTCATTGATAAAACAATTACGGCTAATAAGGAGGGTAAAACCCATGATTGAAGTAAGAGATCTGAAAAAATCCTTTGATGGTTTTTGGGCCTTGAATGGTGTAGACATTTCAGCAAAAAGGGGGTCAGTCTATGGACTGGTGGGGCCTAACGGGGCAGGAAAGACCACCCTTATCAAGCACCTGGCCGGCGTCTTCATGCCTGACGGGGGAACCATCATGATTGACGGCCAGCCCAGCTTCGAAAATATCGGGGTAAAGGCTAAAACCGTCTACATCCCTGACGATATCTATTTCTTCCCCCAGGCAAACCTACTGGATATGAAAAAATTCTATCAATCCATATATCCGGTTTTTGATGAGGATCGTTTTAACAAGCTCTATGATATATTCCCCTTCGATCCCAGGAAGAGTCTCAGACGTCTGTCCAGGGGTATGAAGAAGCAGGCGGCATTCTGGCTGGGTATTTGCTTAAAACCCGATCTGATGCTACTGGATGAGCCGGTGGATGGACTTGACCCGGTAATGCGCAGGAAGGTGTGGAGTGTTCTCCTTCAGGATGTGGCCGACAGGAATATGACCGTATTCGTCTCATCCCATAACCTGCGGGAATTGGAAGACGTCTGCGACCATGTGGGCATAATGCATGAGGGCAGGATTATACTTGAAAGAAATCTGTCGGAAATTCAGAACAATATTATGAAGCTCCAAGTAGCCTTCGACGGACCTTTGCCTGAGGAAATGAATGAGCTTGATATTTTAAGCAGGCAATCCAGCGGCCGCGTATGGGTTCTGATTGTTCGCGGCGACAGAGACAGTATAATCAGCCATGTCAATAAGCTAAGCCCGATTATTATTGACGCTCTTCCCCTTACGCTGGAAGAAATCTTTGTTTACGAGCTGGGAGGTATGAACTATGCAGTTAAAAACATCATCCTTTAATAAGGGAATCTACTTTTTTAACCTGAAGCGTTTCTGGCTGATAGCCTTTTCATTCACCTTCCTGCTGACATTAAGCGTCATTGATTTTTTGCGTTTTGCATCGGAAAACACCTGGGGAAGATACGCTACCTATGCTCCCCACGAGATTGCCCGTGTAATTTTTTCACACAGCGATATGACGGCAACCCTGCTGTTCCCCTTTTTCAGCCTGGTATCAGCGCTAGCGGTTTTCTCCTATATACACTTTCAAAGGAATACTGCCATGATCCATGCGCTGCCCATAAACAGGAACAGCCTTTTTACAACCCATTACCTGTCTGGCCTGACCCTTGTTCTGCTGCCTTTGGCGGTATCAGGAGTGGTCTTGGTTGTTGGAGAACTTCTGATGGGAATCACCCATGTCGGCTATTCACTTCTGTGGATTATGGTCTCAGCCATCCTTTTACTGCTTTTTTATTCCTTTGCAGTATTTGCCGGTATGTTCACAGGGCATCTGGCAGCCCATGCCCTCTTCTTTCTGATATTCAATTTCCTCGCAGTGTTTCTGGAAGAAGTTATAGGGACGGTTTTGTCATCCCTTCTGTTTGGTTATGTCAGACCATATAACAGCCCTGTTGAACCCCTCTCGCCCATAGTTTATCTTGAGGATCTCTTCTCAGGCTTCTCAAATGCCAAGGGCAGCTATGTGATTGTCGTCTGCTATTTATTGGCGGGACTTGTCTTCACATTGGCAGCCCGTGCCATCTACAGAAAACGGCATATGGAGACAGCCAGTGATGTCATCAGCCTCCAGATCATGAAGCCCGTCTTCAAATACAGTGTAGCCTTCTGCTCCTCTGCGCTTTTGGGCAACATTATTGTAGGCTTGATGAACTTTGGAAGAAGTTTTACTGTATTTGTTGTCGGTTACCTCATTGGCGGCCTTATTGGCTATTATGCTGCGGATATGCTTCTTAGAAAAACCTTCCGTGTTTTCAAAAACAATAAGGGATTTATTGCTTTTGCACTCATTATCGTACTGTTTCTCTCGGGGGTCCATTTTGATTTCTTCGGTTATGAGACCTACGTTCCCGANGCCCGGGACGTGGAGATAATGCATGTGGGAAGTTACCGGAANGAATATGTCACTGTCGCACTGGATCCCGAAAGCTATAGCCCCGATAAACACAGATATTTTTTCTGGGACACCGACTATATTGACAATCCACCGGCCAAACTTGATGAAGACATGATTCGGATGCTAAGGCTAAAGGCCGGTGTTTTGGAAAAACCCGAGACCATTGAAAAAGCAGTAGCTTTCCATAGGGTCATTTCGAAGAATGCTTCATCCCTCAACAACATGGGTGAAGAGAATGGCTTGTATCACTATAACGAATCCTCTGGTGTTCGCTATTTCAATCTTTCCATCACCTACCGCCTTAAAAACGGCAGGATAGTTGAAAGAGCCTATTACCTTCCCTATGCCAGCAGCAGCGTCGATCTGAGAACCAGTCTTCAGGAGTTATTCACATCGGATGAGTACATGGAAAAGGCCAATCCCATGCTCCTGGTTGAAGCTGAAGATCTAAACCTTATCCATGTTTTATTCTATGATGAGAGTGACACAGTTTTGAATCTGGCATCCACTGAGGAACTGGAGGGGTTCCTGTCAGCCTTCAAGCAGGACATCCTGAACACTGATCCGTTGAGCCTGTTCCTGAATTACAAAGAGGCCAACCCCACCAGCATAGAAATCACCTTCAGTTTTAAGGAAGACAGGGCTCCCGTTATTCAGGAAGGCGGGATGACCCATATAACCGGTAATACCCGAACCATCAGGCTTTGGGCCGATTACCATCATACCCTTGAGTATCTTTCAAAAAAATTCGGCCATTGATCAGGCTTTATGGCAATAGATGGTTGATCGCTGATTACCTGTGTTTATCCATAAACCCAATAAAACCCTATTATACGTGCTGGGCTGCCTGAAGAGGCAGTCCCCCTTTTTCTTGCCACAAAAATAACAATAATATATATTTATTAGTAATGCCTGAGCGTTTCCGCTGTCATGGGAGGTTTTATGAATAAGGAATTGGATAGTATCCTATTAAGAATTGAAAATGCTGTTGAAAAAGAAGAATACGACAAAGCCCTCTCGTTGATTGAAGAAAACGTGGCAAATCTTTTCTCATCCCGCAACATCAAGCCCGTTATTGTTTTGTTGGGAAATATCCCAGAAGACCGGTTTATGACCCCTCTCCAGAAACTGATAAGGGGTTGGGTCAGCTTTATGTGCGGGGATAGTCTGGATGTAATTAAGGTGCTGACAGAGTTGGAGCCATACGCTCTGACCTCTGCAGAGGAAAACTCCGTATACTACTCCCTTAAAGCCGTTTCAATATTTATGGACAATCAGGAGGAAGCGCTGAGCTCCGCAAAGCTTTCTGTTGAGGTGATGGAAAAGGACTCCAAAAGTTTCTATATGGCCATCGCCAGNCTTACATACGNCCAGCTNCTTTCNAGCGTTGGGGATCACAGGAAAGCTGCCCATGAGTTTTTTTCCGCATACCATATTTTTAAGAAGCACAAGAGTTACTTTCCGGCTGTGACATCCCTGGTCAACTATGGCATAAAGAAGCATGCTCTGGGTGAGATAGCCGATATTGTAACCCTGTTCAGAAATGAACTGGCAGCCTCCAGCAAATATGATGATGATGGTGTGTTTGAACTGTTAAAACTGCCGTTGGGCATTGCTTACTTTGAGATGAACAGACAGAACCAGGCTATTGAATGTCTGGAAAGCGTAAAAACTTTGATGTACCAACTGGATTTCGTCCATATGTATGGCGTACTTGAGATGTATCTGGTATACGCCTATGGTATCAGCGGATTATACAGTCGGGCTTATTCCCTGATAAATGAACTGGCCGGCAGGTTGTCCAGGCTGAGCTTCGAAAACATCAGCACTTTTTGTGCCGCGCTGCGAGCGCATATCAACCTTCTTGAAGGTGTGCCGGTTTCGGAGTCCGATAAGCAGCTTCTGGAGGCTGATTATCTGGCCGGCGGGAAACACACGCCCATAGGCACCTTGCTGATTCTGGCCAGATTAAAGCTGAACTCAGATATGGAAAGCTTCAGCATGAACGATCTTATAGCCTGGCAGGAATCACCGGCAACGGTTAAAAACGTTCCCTTTACACAGACAGCTGCCATTCTGACGGCAGAATACTATTATCAGCTGAGGGAAATGGCTTATTGCCGGGAATACCTGGAGAAGGCGGTTGCCATCTATACCAACTACAGGCTATCCGCACGCTTTCTGATAGAAAAGGTCGAATGCCTGAATCTTCTCAAGGAAATCAACAGGGATCTGTATCACCTGGTGAATTCCCGGTGGGATGTAGAGGCCGCTCTGGTGTCATTAACCCAAAGAGAGCATGAGATTCTCTCCCTTATGGCTCTGGGTTTGTCCAACAAGCAGATTTCCAATCAATTGTGTATAGGGATTGGCACCATCAAGTGGCATATCAACAACATCTTCAACAAGCTCCATGTTAAAAGGCGCTCTCAGGCTGTGGCTCAGGCAAGAAAGCTGGGATTGTTGCGATGAATATGATCAATTGAAATCCCTATATCCCCCTGCTATACTATGGTCAGGGAAAAATATAGTCAAAGGAGCAGATCTATGGATTGCAACAACCGCAACACATGTGCATGTACATACCCTTGCTCACGGCATGGAAGATGCTGTGAATGCGTAGCCTACCACCGAAGGAACGGTGAGGTTCCCGGCTGCTTCTTCTCCAAGGAAGGCGAGAGAACCTACGACCGGTCCATTGAGAATCTTTACAGGGATTATACACGCGGCAGATGATCAGGCACAGTCTTTACGGCTTGCTCAACCTGACAAAATGCTTCTTGCCTGCCTGAATTACATCTCCGTCCCGGACAGGGATTTTGAACCGATCCGTCCTTTCAGAGTTCAGCCTGACACCGCCCTGGAGGATCAGCCGCCTTGCCTCGCTGGAACTGGATACGAATCCTGCCTCAACAAGAATCTTGACCAGATCGGTGTTTCCCTGATCGTCGGTGAATAGGGAAGCATCAAGACAAATCATATCCTTGGGAAGTTTCCTGTCCCGGAAAACGGTATTGAAATGTTCAAGGGCGCTATCTGCCGATTCCTTTCCATGATAAAGTCTTACGATTTCATGGGCAAGGCAGGCTTTGACGTCCCGCGGGTTCTCTCCCCTCTCCAGCTGCTTTCCATATTGGTCCACCTCATCGGGATGCAGATCGGTGCAGAGTTCAAAATACCGTATTATCAAATTGTCAGGAATGGCCATAACCTTTTCAAACATAAGATTGGGCTCTTCATTGATGCCAATACTGTTTCCAAGGCTCTTGCTCATCTTCTCAACACCGTCTATCCCCTCCAGAATGGGCATGAACAGAGCAACCTGACTCTCCTGATCATAATGTTTCTGAATATCCCGTCCCATAAGGATGTTAAACCTCTGATCGGTACCGCCCATTTCGATGTCGGCACGAATCATTACCGAATCATAACCCTGCATAAGGGGATAGAAGAGTTCATGGAGTCCGATGGTCAGATTTGCATCGAACCGTGATTTAAAGTCGTCCCGTTCCAGGATCCTTGCCACCGTTGTCTTGCCCGCCAGCTCCAGAAGGTCGGCAAGGTTCATGGCGGATAGCCATTGGCTGTTGAAGCGGATCTCGGTTCTCTCCGACATCAGTATTCTGAACAGCTGATCCCTGTATGTTTCAGCGTTCTTCAAGGTTTCCTCATGGGTCAATGGCTTTCTCGTCTTGGATTTTCCCGAGGGGTCGCCGATCATGGCTGTAAAATCACCAAGGATGAGCACCGCCCTATGACCCAATTCCTGTATCTGCCTGATCTTTCTTAACACCACTGCATGCCCCAGATGGAGGTCAGGAGCGGTAGGATCCAGGCCAAGCTTCACAACAAGGGGCTCCCCTTTTTCGGCAGCGGCAAGAAGCTTCTTCATAAGCTCTTCCTGATGGATGATTTCTGCCGCTCCTTTGGAAATGATTCGCATTTGCTCATGGACTTTTAACATTTCAAATACCCTCCCTAAAAACTCTAAGCCCATACGGAATGCCCAGCCTATACTTTTAAGAAGCTACGATACCTCCTGCCGGAAAGCACGGTCAAAACTCATCAATGAAGCAATAAAAAAAGCTCCCATCCTCCCATGAGGACGAAAGCCTGTCGCTTCGCGGTACCACCCCAGTTTATTGATGCCAAAGCATCAACCTTTGTCAGGTACGGCCATAATGGCGTATACCCTAGCACGGTAACGTGTGCAAGCAGACGGCGCAGCCTACTGGCTAAAAAGCGTTGGGTGCGCGGCTCAAAGATGTATTCAGATGCCCGTTTCCTGCCCCTCTCACCAACCGGGAACTCTCTTTTGGAACCTTAAAGCATCCTACTTCTTCTTATCAAAGCCTTTAAACCAGGTATTCCGTTATTGTGGAAGATTATACTTCCAATACCTCGATATTGTCAAGCAAAAAACTGGCGGCTCATATCTTGTAGGAACCACCCCTGATCATTACACCTCCTTTATACGTATGTCGCCATAATCCACATCGGTGGAAGGGGTTATTTGAATACTGCAGCTATAATTTACACCGATTCTCTCCAGGTTCTTCCTCTCATGTCCCGAGAGTACCCTGTGAACATCGGGATGGACAAGGATTTCCAAAGAATCAGGCCGGTTCTGCAAAATGTAACCCATTATTCTCTTTTCCACTCTCCGGGCAACTATCCCGGGGGACAGATGCCGGCCTGAACCGCCGCAGCATCGGCAATCAATCGTCATGTAACTGGCAAGGGGCTGCCTTATCTTTTTCCGGGTCATCTCCACAAGACCCAGACCGGTCATCCCCACAACCACGGTCTGCGTCCTGTCCTGTTTGACGGCTTCCTTAAGTACAGCCACCACTTCTTCCCGATGGCACTCATCCTTCATATCGATGAAATCAATGATGATAATCCCGCTAATATCCCTGACCCTTATTTGCCGTGCAATCATTTCCGCTGCTTCCTTGTTAATCTTAAGAGCCGTTTTCTCAAGGCTTGTCCGCCCCACATACTTTCCGCTGTTGACATCGATGACCGTCAGGGCCTCGGTTGTATCAAATACGATATAGCCGCCGCTTTTAAGGAAAACCTTTCGGGCAAGAGCCTGGTTTAAGGCGCTTTCCACGTGGTAGTATTCAAACATGTCATAGTCCTTGTCAAAGTATTCCACCTTAGGTTTAGATCCGGGAGAGGTTGAATCCAAAAACCCGATAATCTGCTTCCATACATCCCTGTCATTTACTATGAAACGATTAAGATCAGGTGAAAGATGCTCTCTGATCATGTGGATTACAAAGTCAGGTTCTCTGTAGAGGCAGCGGGGAACAACACCCTTTGATTGCTGTTCCAGTATCATGTCCCACTTTTTGAGGAGGGCATCTATCTCATCCCTCAGCCATTCTATGGGAACATGCTTTGCTGCAGTCCTGATAATCAGCCCCGCACCCTCGGGTTTCAGTGAGTTCGCAAGCTCCTTAAGCCGCTTTCTTTCCTCGCTGTCATCCATCCGTTTGGATATCCCTGCAGTATTCCGGCCTGGGAGCAACACAGAAAACCGCCCGGGCAGCGAGATGAGGGTAGTTACACGAGGACCTTTATGCCCGGACATTTCCTTTACAACCTGCACCGTCAGTTCCTGTCCAGCTTTCAGAAGATCCTGAATGCGGGGAGGCTCACCGGCCTTTTGGGCACGTTTATTTTTATGTCCTTCGGGCAATAAATCCTTGATATATAAAAATGCGTTTTTTGAAAGGCCGATGTCGATAAAGGCTGATTGCATACCTGGAAGCACCCGTTCAACCCTGCCACGGTAGATGTTGCCCAGTATGCTCTCATCATCACGCTTTTCAATATAGAATTCCGCAAGCTCGCCATCTTCCAGAACGGCCAGACGTACCTCGCCCATGCCTGCGTCCATCAGAGCTTCTTTAGTCATTGGCTACCTCAAAGGGATCCTTCCATTCATTGAAGGTCGATGCAAACATGGCCTTGCGGTGCATGGATTCAACGACAAAACCAAGGCCGGTTTTTTGGCCAAATGCCTTCATCAGCAAATCGGGCCGTAAGTTGTTTTCAGCACCGGCGCTCAGGAAGGCATCCAGGATATAGATGTCATTATCAGGTTTTTGGGCTGAAAGGGAGTATATCAACGGTCTGATATTAACAGGCCTTGGACCCTTCTTCGTTTTTTTCATCACGGTTATGTCTTCGTTATCCAAAAAATCTGTCACAATGCCGTTTATCTCATCCTGGTCCATGGACCGGGGCATGCTGACTGCTATTTCATACTTGGCAGATGTAATCTGGCTCATGATTTTGCCCTTTTTTAATAAGGGTACGGCATCCAGCACCTCAATGCCATCTGGCAGGTGCTGGTTAAGGCGTAAGATAAAGGTATCAGGAGCCAAATCCTCATCAAACTCGATGTCGGCATATTCAGCAGAGCTGGTAAGCCCAACTGCGATAGGAAGCCCAAATACAATTTTCTGGCGCGGATTGAAGCCCTGGGTATAGGATACGGGCAGTTCGGAGCGCTTAAGAGCCCGCTCAAACAGCCGCAGCACATCCAGATGTGCGATATACTTCAGCTTTTCATCTCTGGAGAACCGGAACCTTAATGCCCTGGCCATTTGTCAACCTCCTGCCTGGCTTTTACTTCTCTGCTTTGCAAAGCATATNCCCGTTTGATACACTGAAGCACCGCAATTCGAACAGCCGCTGGCGCAATTACGGGTTAGATCACCTTCGTAGGCCTTTTTACATTCCCGCATCAGGAAAGCCTTGCTCACCCCTGTGTCGATATGATCCCATGGTAAAACCTCTGAGAAGTCCCGCCTTCTATTGGAATAAAAAGAAGAGTCAAGACCATTCTCCTCAAAAGCTTGCTGCCACCGTTCGAAGGAAAAGTGCTCGTCCCATCCATCAAACTTGGCCCCCAGTTTCCAGGCCGTATGGATGACCTTCCCCAGTCTTCTGTCACCCCTTGACAGCACAGCCTCCATATGGCTGATTTCAGGATCATGGTAGTTGTACCGGATATTGCGCGTCCTCTTTCGAATCAGATCCTTCAGATGATACTGCTTCTCGTTGAGTGTAGAAATATCGTCCATGGGTTCCCATTGGAAGGGCGTAAAGGGCTTGGGCACAAAGCATGAGGTGCTCAGAGTTATATGGAGTCCTCTTCCCCCGTCTCTGTTGGCGATGGGTCTGCAGGATTCGATCAGGCTGATCCCCATATCGGCAATACCTTCCACATCCTCCATTGTCTCAGTGGGCAGCCCCACCATAAAGTACAACTTTACTGTGTTCCAGCCGCCTGCAACAGCCAATTGCACCGACGAATTAAGATCCTCGTCGGTTATGCCCTTATTGATAACATCCCTAAGCCTCTGTGTGCCGGCTTCCGGGGCAAAGGTCAGTCCACTCTTGCGAACCTTTGATGCCCGTTCCATGAGCCCCAGAGAGAAATTGTCCACTCTCAGGGATGGCAGGGACAGATTCACATGCTCTTTTTCTGCAAAATCCAGCAAATTGTCGCAAAAAGTGGGCAGAGCTGAATAATCGCTGGTGCTCAGGGAGACCAGTGATATTTCATCATAACCTGTTTTCTTAACTGAACTTCTTGCCAATTCATTGAGCTTTTCCGGAGATCTTTCCCTGACCGGCCTATAGATAAAGCCGGCCTGGCAGAACCTGCAGCCCCGGATACAACCCCTGAAGAGCTCCAGCATAATCCTGTCGTGAACGGTTCCAATATAGGGGACAATGATATCATCCGGGAAATCAACCTGATCCAGATCGGCAACAATACGTCTTCTGACCACATCCGGAACCTTTTGGGATTTNGGCATGACGTCCATGATGGTTCCATCCTCATAGTATACAACCTCATACAGGGAAGGGACATAAACCCCTTCAATGCCGGCAACGAGCTCCAGGAACGCCTTTCTGTCCTGCCCTGAGCCCTTCCAGACCTTATACGCATCAACGATCTCATGGATCACTTCTTCCCCCTCTCCTATGACAAAGAAGTCGATAAAATCGGCAAGGGGCTCGGGATTAACCGCACAGGGTCCTCCCGCACAAACAAAGGGATGGCTCTCGTCCCTGTCCTCGGCCAGGATCGGAATACCGCCCAGATCCAGCATATTGAGGATATTGGTATAGCTCATCTCATATTGTAGGGTGAAACCCAGAATATCAAACTCGGAAAGGGGGGTATAGGTCTCAAGGGTGTAAAGAGGGATGCCCCTCTCACGCATGAGCCGCTCCATATCAACCCAGGGCGCAAAAACCCTTTCGCAGTAGGTATCCTCCCTCTTATTCAAAATATGGTAGAGGATCTTCATACCCAGATGGGACATGCCGATCTCATAATCATCAGGAAAGGCAAAAGCAAAGCGAACCTCCACATCTTCGAGGTTCTTTCTTACCATATTCCATTCATTTCCTGTATATTTGGCAGGCTTCTCAACCTGTAACAGCAGTGTATCGTCAAGTTTTACTCTCATCATTTATAAAGGATGCCTTCATGCATCCCTTTCCTCCAAGAAATTTCCATTAATGTTTTTACAGAACACTTTTATGATACAGTATCTTAGGGAAAAACGCAAGGTATGAACCTATCCCCGGGATCGACCCGAAAAGGGCTGGCCATGGGAATAAGGCAATCAGCCAGGGTCTTCTGCCGCAATATCTTTTTTTACCAGAGCAGACTCCTTGCGCATAATGTTCCGTGAATCTATTATACGCCTTGTCTGAGGTTCCTGTTGAATATTATAATGGAGTTGTGGCAATAAATTTGGACGGTATGTTGAGGTCTGCCAAGCATTTCTTTGTTTTGCATCATTGTCTAAGGGCCTGAACACTCCCATGGGAAGCAATACTCCAACATACGGTATTGCTTTCAGTTTAGCAGGAGCTGCAACCACCAACATGAATAAGGAGTATGATAGAATGAACAGTGACAGGCTGCTTGTGGAAAAAGTGCTTGAGGGTGAGACCCAGGCCTTTGAAGAGCTGATAGTATCATATTATCCCGGACTATACGGGTTCTTAATAAAAATGGGAATCCCTGCTTCCCAAACCCGGGATCTTGCACAGGAGATTTTCCTTAACACTTTTCGCAGCCTGTACCGGTACAATGACCGGTGGTCATTTTCCACCTGGTTCTACAAGATGGCTGCCAGCATGGTCAGAAGTTATAAGCGCATACATCCTCAGCCTTTGGTATCCCACCCCGATATCCCCGACTTCCTTCTCAGGCATGAAGAAGAGCCGGAGGAAGACGAATCTTTAAATGCCTTTCTTGACCCCCTCCACGACGAGGTTCGCTCCATGTTCATCCTGCACTACCACAACGGACTATCACTCGGGGAAGTTGGTCGGATATTTGGTCTTTCAGTTAGTTCTGTCAGGATGAGAATGGTTCGGGCGCGGGAATTCCTGATGGAACAGGTTCTGGCTACAGAAAACCGGCACCCTGTGACTTTTGGCCAGCTCATAAGAAGAATAAAGGGAGAGGTTTACTGCGGGACTGTGCCTGTGGATTCGATCATGAGGCTGATCGGGAATGAATCCGACCGCAGACCCGGCTTTTGGAGACTCGCCGCCAGCCCCAACTTTCTACGGAAGATATGGCTCTTTGTGGTTCCCGCAACTCTGGGGATACTTCTCATCTGCCTGTTGTGTGTCCATGACGTTTCAAAACCCTTTTGGGGTTCGATAATGACCATCTTCGACAAGGAAGAAGAGCCGGCCAACGTAGACCTGCCTACTGAAAGCACTGGTATTGCCTTTACATGCACAGACGTATCAGGCCTTTTGTCGGGTGATGATCTGGTTGAAAAACTCAATGAGTTGGGTGATTCTTCCTGGCAAGTACTTCATGCCAATGAAACTCAGGTTATAATCCGGAACAGCTATATCATAGCCCGCTACGGGGGCGGTGAGTTACACCAGTTGATTGACCTGAGCAGCTTTGGTCTTAAAAACCCCCATGATTCTTTTGAAGCCGAATTTAGCTTTTCCCCGACGGGAGAGTTCATGATTGCCGGAAGTCATGTAACTTATGGGGATGAATCCGCCGGCCATGGTGTATATCTTTTCAATACAACGGATGGTGGGTATTATCAGCTATCCCCTCTGAGCATGGAACAGGTGGTTCATGCCTGGTCCCCCAGCGGCAATTATTTAGCATATGCCACCAGAAACAGCGCTGGTTCCATCTATCTGCTTGATATGCACAACCTGTTATTTGAGGAGTTGGAAGCAGATGTTCCTGTCAGAAACCTCTATGTCTCCAATAACGGCGGTGTAGGTGTCTTTTCAGGGGATATAGCTATGACAGCCTTTGCGGGTGACTCCGCATGGAAAACCGAAATCATCCAGCACGAGCCCTTTTATATCAACCCTGATTCAGGTACGGTCTGGTATATCTTAAACGGCGTGATCATGAAGCATGTCATGGGAAATGATCAGGATACCCCCATCACTCCAGACCAGGAAGCCGGAAATCCTGGTATGCAGGACACATATATCACCGATTACCGGCTTGAGGGCAATCATCTTGTTTTCAGAATGAGGAACGGGAATTCCGGAACCCTGAATATGCGGACTGGAAAGCTCAGTGTTTTCCACTCCAGCAGGGAAATGAAATCGGATCAACTGCCCTGGTGCCGCTCCACACCAACGGGTGCCCGGGTGATGATCGATAATGAAGGTTCATTCCTGATCGTTTCAGAAAGCAGCGTTACCACACCCCACATACCGGGATACAGCACATTATCTCCCCGCCATACAAACTGGGTCAATGAAGAAAAAATTGCCTATGTTCGCATGGTTAATGAAAAGGAACCCCAGGCAGGAGAACTGTCCATCTATAACATAAATGTTCTGACTGGCGAGGTGACTGAGATCTATCGTTCTGTAGATAAAGAGCCTGTTTTNAACGCTGATGCGCCCGGTTCTTCAGGCAGCATCCCCCCCGTTCAAAGCGCTCCACAGGATAAAGATAAGGTATATGAGACAGATAAGGCCACGGGAAGCCGGGTGGAATCCTTTGTTGCAAAAACCTGCAAGGTAAAGAGCGGCCCTGGTGATAGCTATGCTGACATTGGTGAAATCAAGGAAAACGAGGTCATCATCTATAACAACAGGGTGGTTAACGGCTGGTGCTTGGCTCAGAAGGTATCGGGTATGCTGAACTATTACGATACACGAAACCAATTCTGGATCCGTGCCGAAAACATACACTTCTATGACCGTAACAGCCTGCCCGCCGGAATCATAACTGCCGACAAGGTCATGCTGGCAAAGACATCCCTGAATAAGGGCAATCTGATCCGGATAATAGTTAAGGGAGAGCAGAAGAGCTATGTGATTGCCGACACCACCGATACCAAGTTTGGAATAACGGGCTGGATCAGCAATGACAGCTTTACCCGTGATTTTAACGGTGTCTATTTCAATCAGGCTTATTTAAAGAGCAGGAGCATTGTTTACAGCAAGCCCGATCCGGGTTCCGAGACCGTATCGGATTTCACCAGGCATATGGCCGACATCGGAACTGATGCCTTTGTGAACCTGACGGGGCAGGCCGAGAACGGATTCGTATACGTCAAACTTACAGCAGATATGGCTGGTTGGGTGAGGGAGCAGGATATATATCTTCCAGGTGGTAGCGCCATGCCAGCCCCGGTGGAATCGATGGATCTTGATCTCAATGGCGACGGTATTGCAGATAGAATCAGTTTCACCACCGACGGGAAAAGATACACACTGACCGTAAACCAGAGCAAGGTGGATGGCCACGGATCCGGTGTACAGACTGGGTATAAGATTGTTGATGTCAACCTGTCGGATCCTTATTATGAAATAGTTGTTGAGGAACATGGCTCCGGCAGTAACTTCATGAGCACCTTCTACTACTATGACGGTCAAAAACTGATCAATATGGGCAAGGTGGAGGGTCTATGCGGGAATACGGATGCCGTAAAGGGTGACGGCATCATACGTTCCCGAACCCGTGGAAGCGTCCTTGAAACGTGGTTCTTTATCAAGGAATACCGTCTCAACTCACAGCATAAGCTGGTTGGGACGCCCAGCGCATTTTATGAAAAAATCGGGTATAGGAATGCAAGCACCCTGAAGCTGAGAATTGAGTCCCTGCCTTTTGTTATATCCCCCGGCAGCAATGAAGTCTCCTTTGTGCTGAACCTTAATGAAAGTGTCCGCTTTGTAGGCAGCGACAACCAGAGATGGTGTCTGTTCCAGACAGACGATGGCCGCAACGGCTGGCTGGAGGTTCATGACTACCTGTACATCGGGGGTACCGGGCTTGCTGCATGGGATGTCTTCGATGGCTTAAACATGGCTGATTAGAAGAATACCGGGACGATTCCTTACCAGGGGATCGTCCTTTTATTATATAAGTGAGAGATCCCATCACACAATTCCCCCTCGGGTATGCTATGGCAACTTTTAGTAGATTGCAGCGCTTTGCTCATAATTACATAAAAAACAAACCAAATGGTGCCATATGCCGTCTAATTAATATGAGGTGTGCTTTAATAGATTCTTAGGAGGTAGAGTGTTATGCGGAACAAGCTTTTGGCCTTTGTTCTGATTCTGGCATTAAGTGTCTCGATTCTTTGGGTTGCAAGTCCCTTGGGAATAGTAGAGGCCAGTGCGGACATCTATAAGAGTGGCTTTTTAATAACAGCATCCAAATATGATGCTTCAGGCATTGCTCTGGATACTGAGTTTTATCTCACATCACAGGTTCCTGTTACATTGGATTACTTAAGGGAGAACCTTTCCATAAGGGGACAGACGCCACCGGAAATAACTCAACTGGCTGATGAAAGGTATGTGATCAAGCCTTCAGAGACATTGGAAAAGAGCAGCCTTTATGTGATTGATCTTAGGACACCCGATGGATCAACCGTAAGCTTTGCCTTTCAGACCCCAAGGGAATTTGCCGTTATCGGCTGCCTTCCGCAGAGCATGTCGTCCAATGTTCCTATTGATACTGGAATAGAGATCTATTTCACCTATCAGGATGTGGAGGATATTGAGAAGTTCTTTGAGATTTCGCCTAAAGTGGAAGGCAGGTTCGAGGAACACGGTTATGTCCGAAGCTTTGTCCCGAAAAAGCTGGAGCCTGGAACCATTTATTCGGTTACAGTAAAAAAGGGACTTAAGGCAGCCAATGGTTCTCAAACATTGAAGGAGGACTATACCTTCTCATTTGAAACCAGCCATGACAGTTCAAAAACAGCAGATCCCAGCCCCGGCAACCTGGGGATTACTGATATTTGGTTCGATTATTCAACCCGCGAAACACCCGTCATACCATTCTACCTCTACCATCCCGGCATAAGAGAGCAGAAGGATATACCGGTGAAAGCGGCCGTATATCGCTTTGCTAACGAGGATGCCCTGATCAAAGCCGTAAGGGAAAGAGAGAAGGTGCCTTCCTGGGCATTGTATTCCTACAGTAAAGTAAAGACCGATGTTTCTTCTCTGGAGAAGGTAATGGAGTTCACCCAGAGCTTCGAAACCGATACATGGGGCTCCAAATACATGATGCTGCCTGATAGCCTCCCCCATGGCTTCTATATCATAGAGTTAACCTGTGAGGACTTGTCGACTCAAGCCTTTATCCAATCCTCAGACACATCGGCATTCTTCATAGAAGACAATACCGGGGGTCTTTTCTGGGTAAATAACCTGGCTACCGGTCAGGCTTCAGCATCGGCCATCATTGAGGATCCGGCAACAGGCAAATCCGCAAGAACTGACACAAATGGTCTTGCAAGGCTTGAAGGAACCTCGGCAGAGAAGGATCCGGCCAATATGGATTTCTATAAGATCACCACCACCGACGGCAAGGTGTCCCTTCTGAATGCCGGCTATCTGTACATGCCCTATTATGACGGCAGCGACAGCATGAGTCTTAACTGGCGCTATCTTCAGACAGACCGCACCCTCTACAAGCCTGACGACCTGGTCCAGTTCTGGGGCTTTGTGAAAAGCAGGGTGGATAACACCTCGCCTTCCAGGGTAACAGTTGAACTCTCAGAAGGCGGATATTTCCGTCCCATGTATGACAGCTTTGTACGGGGTTTTCTGCCCTTCGTCATGGGCAAGCCTCTGGAAACCCTCACTCTGGACGTAAAGGATGGCTTTTTCAGCGGCGAACTCCCGCTTCCTGTGCTGGACCCCGGCTCTTACAATCTGGTAGTAAAATCCAATGACAGTATTCTTGCGTCCAGCTATATCCAGGTTGATAATTATGTGAAACCCCAATACAAATTATCCATTACCTCCGATAAAAAGGCGGTATTTGCCGGTGAGAAGATCAATTTCACCATCAGTGCCTCATTCTTTGACGGTACACCTGTTTCCAATGTTCCCATAAGGTACAGTATCAACGGATATATGAACAATAAATCCGGTGAAGGTATTACCGATCAGAACGGTGTTCTGTCAGTGGAATATATTCCTGCATACCACAGCGGCATGCAAGGAAGCAACTATTTTGGCATCAGCGCTTCCACAACACTCCCCGAGATAGGAGAGATTTACCAATATCACAATTTCCGGGTGTATGCGAACCATACCGAACTTGTTTCCAGCGGTGAAATCAAGGACGGAACCGGTACTGTCTCCATAAAAGCCCACCAGGTGGAACTAGATACTTTGAACGATGAGGACTCATCCAATGATAATCATCTGGGCGAGGTGGTCTCTGGAATAAATGCAGAAGTACGGGTTTACCACATCACCTGGGATAAGATAGAAGTGGGCGAAGATTACGATTTCATCAATAAAGTGGTACGCAAGCGTTATGAATACCGGGAGAGAAAAACCTCGGTCACCAAAAAGACGCTGATAACCGACGCCAATGGCCATGCAGGTTTTGAATTCCCTGTCGACAAGGACTTGGAAGGCTATTACACAGCTGAAATAGCATCACAGGATCAAAAAGGAAGAGCACTGAAATACCAGATAAGCCTCTATGACCGCTCAAGGCTCCATTACCCTGTAACAGGCGATCACTATTATCTAAAATCCGACAAGGATTACTATGGCTCAGGGGAACAGGTAAACCTTATGTTCTATAACAATGAGGAGCCTGTAACTGGTTTCAGAACCCTGTTTGTCGAAGCCAGAAACGGTATCCTGGGTGCCGAGGTAAAAGATCAGCCTGTATACAGCAAGGCCTTTGATGCTGCCCTGTCCCCCAATTACTATGTGGAAGGAATCATGTTTACAGGAGTTGGCTACATTCGCTCAAGCAGCTGGGTTTCCTATGATTACGAGGAAAAGAGGATTACCCTCGATGTGAAGACCGACAAGGATAGTTATAAACCCGGTGAAGCCTGCACAGTGACCATCACGGCTACCGATCCTGACGGCAGGCCCGTTGCTGCCATGGTTAATGTTTCTCTGATTGATGAAGCACTTCTTCAACTGTCGGGACAGTATATCGATCCTCTGAAACAGCTTTATTCATGGATGGGCAGCGGCATCATCCGATACAGCACCAGCCGCAGAAATACCCCCATGTACCTTGTCAGGACGTCTCTCGGCGGGGCGGCTGGG
>JGI24711J26586_10001467_pt1 | contig 17999 bp, 13 predicted proteins | sample BioPla3DNA1_FD_26586 | JGI IMG/M metagenome (IMG submission 26586)
ACTACTACTTATTGTTGTGGTTTTTTTTGCCCAAGCACACACTGTTAATGATCCATTTGAAGGAACATCAAAAATCGAATCATCAGTAGATCTGTGTGGATAGTATCGTAGATCATGAATTCCAGGAATTAAAACTCCTCTTCCAACAACCCCAGTAACATAACTCGGACTAGCATAGGTTAAATCATAATTACCTGATTCAGAATAATCATTAGCATTATCTTCAAACGGCCAGTATCCGATTAGTCCTTCTCTTAGTTGTTCGGTTATTGTTTGTCCTCCTGAATTGTAGTATAGTTGTTCTATTTCTGAATCTGATAATGCTCTGTTGAATAGTATTACTTCGTCAAGTGTTCCTATGTTGTCAGTACCTACTAATACTGGTTGGCCTGTTCCTGATGCGTCGTTTCCGTTTACAAAGTAGTTTGTTTGTTCTTCTTTTTGATTGTCCATGTAAATTCTAACTGTGGTTCCATCTCTTACAGCAACTACGTGATGCCATTTATTGTCAGAAATTATAAAATTTGATTGGTATTCATTGGTTGAATAATTAGGGTGTCTTATTCCAAATCTTAAATGACCATTTCCTGGATCATCAAAAGTAAATCCTGAACTATTTTGATACCCTGATTTGTATAATATTCTAGCAAAAGTAGTGTCGGGTTTTTTTACCCATGCAACTATTGTAAAATTATTTGTTCCGAATTGTAAATTACTATTATCACTAACAGTAACTTTTTGTTCTGTGCCCTCATAATAATATGCTGTCCCTACTTTTCCTTCAACTCCAAAAGTTGCTTCTTCAATTGTTCCATTATTATCAAATCCCGCATAATCCACTGCTATTGATCCACTTGTTTCATTTAATGGCCAATATGCTACAACGTTTTCATAACATTCACCATAAAGTTCTGTTTCCCAATTATAACACAAATTTAAATTAAATGTTTGTGTTTCTGATTGTCCAACATTATTTGAACTATCTTCACACTCTATATAATAATTATGTGACCCAATTCCTAAATCATCTGGACCGGTATCGTAATCAAGATAATTATCTTCTCCGCTTGAATCAAGACCCTCTTGCATTCTTACTTTTTCTTCGCCATCTACAACTAATGCACAGTAATTTAATCCACTCTCATCATTTACAGAAAATTTAAATGTAATTTCATCACCTTTTTTATAATCTTCACTATACACTTGCACTCCAGTTATTTGTGGGGCTTCTTGATCTTCTTCTGGTGTTCCTGTGTCTCCTTCTTCTTCGTTTTGTTGTTTTTCATTAATAGGGTTGTTGGTTGTTTGTGGGTTTTGGTTGGGATTGCATTGTAGGGTGGTGTTTTCTATTGTTTGTGTTTTTTCTAGGTTGTTTTTTGTTGTGTATTTTATTGTTATTGTTTTAATGATTTTGTCTTGTCCGTATGGGCAAGGGATTTCTAATGTGTTTAGTTGGAAGGTTGTTTTGTTTCCGTGTGGTATGTTGATTCCGAAATAGTTGTGGTCTTTTCCATCAATAGAAATTCTAACATTTTTGATTAATTCTCCAGTGTTGTTGGTTAAAACAATTAAACCATTAGCATCAGTTCCGGTNCCAAGAACAGCATCATTCAAAGCAACAGTCGAAAGTTGGTTTGAGACTTGTTGAGCAGTCCCACCAACATCACTATTATTCTCCAAAACACCCAACAANAAAGCAACAACAACCAAACTAATAACAACAACAATAGCAATAATCACCAAATANTCAATTGTCCCNTNNCCAATTGACCTTGCCTTCGGTGACTCAATAGTCCCTTGCATAATCGGTGTTTTTTTTAAATGGGTAATAGTTTTTTGTGAAACCAATTTTGTGTTATTTTGTTTAGTTTTCATCCGTATATATTTTTATTTTAGAGTTTATATAATTAATTATTTGAATTATTTTTTTAATTTTAATTAAATTTTTTGAATTATTTTTTAATTAATTAAATTATTTTTTTTGGATTTTGAAATTAGTGTTTTTTGTTTTTGAAATTTAAGAATCTTATCTTTTTATTCGTTTAAGTGTTTTGTTTCCTCTTCTAAAAATTCTTTCAAAAAATCCTGGAAGTTGGTGTTTGTATGTTACTTTTCTGTATGGCTTATTAGTGATTTTTGCTACTCTTGTAGTTGTTGTTCCTCTTCCGCGTGCGTTTCCTTGTGGGGTGGTTTTAGGAAGTCCTCTAATTATTTCTCTATTTGAAAGAACTCTTGCTCCTCTTAATTTTCCAACAGGTTTTCGTCCACTTGGTGTAAGCATATTTCCTTTTCCCACTTGTATTGGGATTCTTCTAGGTCCGGTTCTTTCTGATTGGATTCTCTTTGGGTTTATGTTTGGGTTTCCTCTTGTGATTACTCGTTTCATAAATTTTCACCTTTCAAAAAATTTTTTTTATTTTCTTCCAAAAATTCTTGCAATAAATCCTTTCTTTGCGGGTGTTCTACTAGGCNTTCGTTGCACATTTAATTTTCTTGGATTTGTTCGCATCATTGATGCAAATGCGGGGTTTCCTCTGCCTTTACTAGCGTTTGCAACCCTAGCATTGTTTGCGAGTCTAGCTCTTTCAGCAATTTTGTTTTTTCCCACAACTCCTCTTTGTGGTTTAACAACTACTCTTCCTGCCCTATTTTTGAATCCCAAAGAAATCAACTCCTCGCTTCCTAGATAATTTAATCGTAAGTTCCTTTTAAAGCTTTCTTTTTTGAAAAAAGTAGAGTAGTGTTAGTGGTTTTTTTTGGAAAAATCCTTTAGGAATAGTTTTAAAAAGTTCCTTTAACAAAAATTCTTATAGGAATGATTTTGGTTAAAAACCAAAAAACAAAATATTGTTGTTGGCCCTGTAGCCCAGTGGATAGGGCGACTGCCTTCTATGTCCAATTTTGGTAGGACGATGCAAAACACTTTTTTCGTTGTTGTGAGAGTGTAGAGCTTGAGTGAGCAGTAGGTCAGGGGTTCGATTCCCTTCAGGGCCGCTTTAATTTTTTTGAAATGTTTTTTTTAAAATAATTAATTTTTTGTGAATTGGTGTTTGTTTGGTGTGTTTTTGTTAGAATTGTTTTTTTTTTGATATGATTAAATATTGAATTATTTTATTATTTGTTTGTTGTGTTGGTTGTTATGGATTTTCGTTCAAAAGTAGTTGGTTTGTTGAAGAGTGAAGTTGTTTTAGATAATGTTGATTCTTTGCTCACTGTTGCTCCTAAGGGTTTGGGGGATTTTGCTTTTCCTTGTTTTGTGTTAGCAAAGATTCAGAAAAAAAACCCTGTTCAAGTTGCGAGTGATGTTGCAAAAAAATTGAGTGAAAAAGAAACTGATTTTTTGGAAAAAATAGAAGCCAAGGGTCCTTATGTTAATTTTTTCTTAAAAAAAGAAGCGTTGAGTAGTGTTGTTCTTGATAATGTTTTTTCAAAAAAAATAATTAACAAAAACGAGAAAGGAAAAATAATGATAGAGTATTCTTCTCCTAACACAAACAAACCACTGCACTTGGGTCATTTGAGAAACAATGTTCTTGGATTAGCGTTATCAAATTTGCTTGAAGAAAAAGGGTTCAGTGTAGTGAAAGTAAATTTGGTTAATGATAGGGGAGTTCATATTTGCAAATCAATGCTTGCGTACAAATTGTTCGGAGAAAACAAAACTCCTAAAAGCGAAAAAAAGAAAAGTGATCACTTTGTAGGAGATATGTATGTGTTGTTTAGTGAAAAACAAAAAAACGATCCCACTTTAGAAGAACAAGCACAAGAAATGTTGCGGTTGTGGGAAAAAGGAGATAAAGAAACAATAGCGTTATGGAAACAAATGAACGAGTGGGCAATAAGTGGAATGAAAGAAACTTACAAAAATTACGGAACAAGTTTTGACGAATGGTTATACGAAAGCGAATTATACAAAAGCGAAGAACAAACAAAAACAAAAATAATTCAAGAAGGACTAGAAAAAGGGGTTTTCAAAAAAGAAGATAATGGAGCAATAGTTGCAGTGCTAGAACCAGAACTCCCAAACAAAGTATTGTTAAGAGGGGATGGAACTTCACTATACGCGACAAACGACCTCGTGTTAACAGAATACAAGTTCAGAGAATTTGATTTAGACAAATCAATATGGGTAGTAGCGAACGAACAAGAATTATACTTTAAACAATTAGTTAGTATATTCAAAAAATTAGGGAGAAAATGGGCAGAACAATGCTATCATTTAAGTTATGGATACGTTTCACTCACCACAGGAAAAATGAAATCAAGAGAAGGAACAGTAATAGACGCTGATGATTTACTAACAGAAACAACAACACTAATAATGAACGAATTTAACAAAACAAAAAACAAAACTAATATTGATGGTAAAAATAGTGATGATAGTAATGTTGTTGATGGTAGTAAGGATGATAATAATAGCAGTGGTAGTAGTGGTAGTAGTAGTGATGATAATAGTAGTAGTAGATATTCTTCTCTTTCTGTTGCAGAAAAAGAAAAAAGAGCAAGATTGATTGCTTTGAGTGCTATTAAATTTTATTTACTAAAAAATGATGCAAAAAAAGACATGGTTGTTGACCCAAAACAAAGCATATCTTTTGAGGGCGAAACCGGTCCATATGTTCAATACACTTTTGCTCGTGCAAAAAGCATTTTGAGGAAAGCAAAATCAGAGAAAATAAATTACGATTTGAGCGGATTTGATTTATTAGTTCATGATAAGGAGAAAGAATTGATTAGTGCTTTGGGCGAATTTTCTGTTTCTGTTGATAAAAGCTGGGAACAATTATCTCTCCACCCTCTTTGTCACAATTTACTCTCAATATCAGAAAAATTCAATTCCTACTATCACGAAGTACCAATACTAAAATCCGATTCAATTAAACTAATTAATGCTCGTTTAGCACTAGTAGAAGCAGTGACAATAGTTCTAGAAAAAGGATTAAACATTTTGGATATAAAAGCGCTTGAAGAAATGTAAAAAAAACCAATTTTTTTGTGAATAAATTTTATTAGTTGTTTTGGAGTGATTTGTTTTAACTCCAACAAATTTAGTATTAGAGTAAGGTTCTTTTTCTTCTAAACAAAGAGAAATATGTCAAAACATTATTAGCGTGTAATGTTGGTGTTATTTGCAATAAAAAATTTCAAGAGTAGAGTTTTTGAAAGATAAATCACATTCATTAAAGAACTTGTTTGCTTCGTTTTTGTCATGAAATTTGTAATAAGAAAAATAATCTTTAACAAAATAATATTCTCTATTGGGTGGTTCTTTAACATATGTTACTCCTGTGTAATCATCAATTTCTTTAACAATAATATTTCTTCCACTCATTGAGTAAGGGACAACAAAATCAGGTTTTTTCACATACCACTCAAAATAAGCTGGGTAAAAAGTTCCAACATTATTATTAATCATTTTTTCTTTAAGTTCTGTTGGAATATTTTTTATATCAATTATTGGAGCAGAGTAATCATTGAATGATTCTTTTATAGGAAGGATTATTGTTGCGTAATTGTAAGGAAAAATAATGTTTGAAACAAAAATCAACCCAATTATTCCAAGTATGAGAAATTTTGGAGAAAATTTTTCTGAAAGTAAACAAAAAAACACAGAAAAAAATAATAACAAGAAAAAGAATAGTGGGTAAAAATACCTAAAAGCGAATTGTTCAACAAATAAAACAAGAACAAAAAATATTGCACTAGGTAAAACCAAGTAGAACAAAAATCTTTTGTCTTTAGAAATAAACCAAAATACTCCAATTAATCCTAAAATCAAAACAAAACCGGAGTTATAAAAAAAATTAAGATAATTTACTGCATAACTAGAAGCTAGTTCAACAGAACCAGTGCTCACATTAAATATTCCTAAAACCCTTGATCCAGCATATACTAACACAATGAGTATTCCTAAAATATTCAATTTGTTAGTAATTTTTTTATAATCAATTTTGAGTTCGTTAAAAATCAAAGAATATAAAACAAACGGAGTCAAAATGATTCCAGCTATTTGTGTATCAAGTGCAATTATAAAACAAAAAACAGCATAATACACACTGTTAGGATTCCATCTTGATTTGTACAAGAAATAAAGACAAGAAAAGAAAGCTAATTGGAATAATTGATAAAACCTTGCTTGTCTAGAAAAAAACACTTCTAAAAAGAAAATACTTAAAACAAGCGCACAAAACAAAGCATAAGATGATTTATTTTCAGAGTCATTAAACATTTCTTTAATAAACAAATAACCAAGTATCACAGTGAGTAATCCAAACAATACAGAAATTATTCTTGCTCCAAAATCATTTGTTCCAAAAATAAGCATTGATAATGCTTGAGAGTAATGAAAAACTAGTGCACGAGAATAAAATTCTCCTGAATCAAAAACCGGAACACCCTTTTCTAAAATATTCAAAGAAGCAAGAGAACTAATATTTTCATCAATCCAAAAAGGTGCAACATCAATATAACTAACACGAATAAAAAAAGCGAATAATAAAATAAACAAAAGAATAATATGTTCTACTTTGAAAGAAAAAGAACCAAATTGAAACTTCTTATCTAACAATTCATTTACCATAACTATAAAATAAAAGAACTAAAAAATTATAAATAAGATTTTGTTAATTTTTTAAAATAATTGGGGCTTTGTTTAGTTTTTGTTTTTTTTTTAGAAGTATCTTGGTTTTTCTGTGGTTGTTTTTTCTTCTTTTTTTTCTTTTCTTGCAATAAAGAACCACCACAAGAATAGTCCGATTATTAGTATGATTATTAGGATCATGAATATCCAGAATAGTGAGATGAACCAGTCGCATTGTGCTGTTTCTTCGTTTAGTAAGTTTCCATCAGTAGCTTCATTTTTGTCTGTTGTGGTTGTTACTATGCAGTGTTCTCCTTCACAATAACAAACATGGTCTTTTGGATAGTATCCTTTATTACAAACAATATCTCTACAATACCCGTCTAGGCATTCTTGTGTTCCTGGACAATTAATGTTTGTGCTGCATGATTTTGTATCATATGATATTTGTTTTTCAACACATTTTCCACTAGTGCATATTTGACTATTACTGCACTCCATTATTTCTACTTCTTTTACTATTGTTGAACAATTTGAATCAGTTCTACCAGGGTTTGTACAAGTTGGGTTGTTTGTTTTTTGGTAAACAATAGAACCTACACAGTATCTGTCTCCAACATTACTTACTTGTCCACAATCAGTATCTGCTCTGCAAGTTATTGGTCTAGTTGGCCAACTTGATCCTCCACTAGAGCTTCCCCCGCCACTTCCTCCGCTTGGTTTTTGGCAATCACTTGGGCAGTTCACATAATTTTCTCCACTTTCACATACTTTGTTTCCGCATATGTTTGCACAATCTTCTGGGCAATTTGCTATGTTTTCGTCTTGTCCGCATATTTTGTTTCCGCAGTACTCGTTACAATCACTTGGGCAACTTATTGAGTTTTCATCAATATCGCACCATCCGTCTCCGCATTCCCATTCTTCTACTACTCCTGAGTATTTTAAACCAAAGATAGTGAATTTGTTTTCGTCAAGCAAACATGATACGTTGCTGTCTCCAATTATTTTGTTTCCTGGGCAATTTAGTTTTGTGCATTCTTTTAGTAATTGGTTAACATCTTGTACTTCTTCGTTTAGTACACACACTGCTTTTGATACTGGTCTTAGTTTTTCTAAAAACATTGTTTTTGTGTCTTGTACTTTTAGGTTTTCTACAAACAAAATGTTTTTGTTTTTATAATTTTTCATTGCTGTTACAGTAACTGGTATTAGGTTTAAGTCCTCGTAAGAAAAATCATGCATAAACTCTACTAATACTTCATCAGTGTCAGCATCGTGGATTGTTATTAGTTCTTTAGTGTTAAACTCTGATGTTCTTACAACGTTTCCACCAAGTCTTAGTTTTAGTATAGCATCAGCACCATTAAAGGTAAATGCATCATAAGTTATTATATGGTATAATTCACATCCAACATTCCTTCCAAAGTATTTTGTTGTTTCTCTTGGTAAAATAACTGCTTGAACTTTTGGACTAACAAGTTTTCCTTTTTCACAATAACCAATAATTGATCCGGTATCAACTTCATTAATGTCTTTTCCTGTTACTGTTCCATTAAATACAACATGTCTTATTGTTCCTCCATAAGTTCCTTTATTTTCTCCAACAATTCCTCCGATTTGTTTTGATCCTTTAACTGTTCCATTAACTTTTACTCTTTCAATTGATCCTTCATTTACTCCAGCAATTCCACCAACTTTTACTGCTCCTGTAACATTAACATCTTGTAGAGTTAAATCGTGTACTCTTCCTGCTCCTCCAATGTGTTTGAATAATCCTACACTAATATTTTTCCACCATAATTCAACACCTGCTGGAACTCCACCAATGCTTCCTGAATATTGCCTGTAAAAATTTAGTCCTTTAATGGTGTGTCCATTTCCGTCAAACTCTCCTTTGAATTCTCTTGTAGTAGTATAATAAAATGGATCGTCTCCAATCATTTGAACATCTATTCCTGTGCAATCAAGATCATTTCCTAGAACATATCTTCCTCCAATCGCATTAGTGTCAGTTCGATGTCTGAAATTATTTATTTCTGATAATTGTTCACATGCTGTAATTACACAAGTTCCTCTATTACAATCTTTTAAGTGAGGAGCGCATTTGTTAGTGTTGTAAGTACAATCAGGGTTACATCCTACTTCTCCTGCTGCAAACCCAATTTCGGTGCAACTTTCGTGTATTGTTCCCCCATCACATTGTTCGTTTCCTTCAACTATTCCGTTTCCGCAAACAGGAAGTGGTAATGGTTTTTTGTTTCCGTATAATTTGTATTCCCAATCAATAAATTCAAAAGGAACATTTTTTCCCATTGTTGGATCAAATTTGAATTTTTTGTTAGTGTCAAGTTCTACCCAACTAATTCCTTTGTGTTGGAATACATTTCCTTTCAAATCAAGCCCATACCCTTTAATGTCATATTTTTTTCCACTATAATCTCCGGTAACAAACTCTATTGTTGCCCCCACACAATTCTCTGCTAATCCGTTACATTCTTTTTTGTAGTAAAATGGTCCATAAGTGTCAAAATTAGCTGTTCCTTCATAGTTCTTGTCCCATCCTTCTTTTGACCAAACATCTTCAAATTTTTTGTTTTTGTAACAATTAACTACAGAGTATTCTACGCAATTATTTCCATCCATTTTTGCGCACTCAACTGTTCCTTCATCAAAACCGAAAGTTTTACAATCCACTCCTGCTTTTGATAAAACACAATTTGGACTCCACTCAAACTCGTTAATGATTGTTGGTTTTCCTTGTCCAAGTAATTGTTTATCAATACATCTTACCCAAATACCTTCGTGAGGTAATACTTTTAGATTAACTTTTTTTCCTGGTAATTTAACTTCAGGATCACTTGACCACCACTCAGGGTGTCCATTTTTATTAAGCCATTGTAGAGAAACAGTGTTACATAATGGGTTGATTGCGCTAATCTCTTCAACAATTTTTGAAAAAGTGTATTCATTAGCACAAGTAGGGATTCCTATAAAATTGTGTTCGCTTTTAATTTTGTTTGTTGTTTGAGTAATTTCTTCTCCTTGGAATTTAAAATTAAAATCATTAATTGTTTTTAAAATAAATCCTTCTCCTGGATAAATACTAACTCCTTTTGGAAATGATTTGTCTCTTCCAGATTTTAAAAACATACTCCAATTATAATTGTCTCCACTCTTCATCCATTTGTATATTGTTGTTCCAATAGGAGCATCACTGAATATATTATTTATATCATTAGAAGCAGGATTCACTGGTAAAGTCAATCCGTAACTTTGTCCTTTTTTGAAAATAAATGTTTTTGTTACAGGATCATAATAATCTTCAACACATTTTCCGTTTCTGCACCCAGAGTTACAAAAAATTGGTGCACTCCATTCAGTCCCATTACAAACTAGTTTTTCTTGGTCATTAATACAAACCCCGTTGTTTGTTTCAACTTTGTACCCTGTATTATCCAAAATACAAGAACTTAAATTTATTTCAGGGTTTATTGTAGTATTAGTGTTGCATCTTTTTACTCCGTAAATATCAGCACTACAACTAGCCACATAATTTGTTCCGGCGTAACATTGTGAACTCTCAACACACTCTTCTCCTTCTTTTAGGTTTGTTGGTAACTTTGGAGCGTTTGTTGTGGTTTTTTGTTTTTCTAAAACTATTGTGTATTTGTTTAATTCGTTTTGTTTGAAATCAATTGTTGTTTCTTGGATAGAATATCCTGTAGCACCTACTCTGATTTTTACAGAATCAACACTGTTTATTAATAAACTCGGGAATTTTATTTCTTGTGGATTAGCGCTAAGAGTAATTGTTTTCATTTCACAAACACTACTAAAATATGGGTTTGTGCAATCAACTAGTTCTTCTTTTTTTAGTACCTCTACAAAAATTCCTTCACTCACAGGAACAAGGGTTCCACCCTCATCAACAACAGTAATAGAAATCCCTGATTTTGGAGTGTACTCTCCACAATCAATAGGGCAAATTTCTTCTTCACCAGCTTGACAAACCCCATCCCCACAAGCAACAGGATCAGTACAACCAAATAAGAAAAAAATTGAAACAAAAATCAAAAAAACAATAAAAAATTTTTTAAAATCCATCAATAAATAATAACAAATCAAGGTTTATATACTTAACTATTAAAGAGAAAAAAACACTAAAAGAAAAAAATTGAGGGAAAATTACCAGGGAATTTCTTTTAATTTTAATTTGAATGCAACAATGTTAGATAAACGATGAAGAAAAAAAGTTATTATAATAATTAGTAATAATTCTTGGAATATTTTGCCAAAAACAATAAAATAAAAGATTTGTGCTCCTAATACAAAATCAATTGTGTCAAAAATAAATTTTTCCCCGGATTTCTTTTTTAACATTCTTTTAGTAAAACTTGATAAGAGTATTCCGAAAAACATTCCTGTTCCAAGGACTAATCCTTCAAAAGGAACAGCAAAAAAAAACCAATACAAAAAAACACTGCAAAGAATAGTAAATATTAATCCAAGAATTGTTTTTTGTGTTCCGAATAATTTTTTGTTTATTGGAAAATCAAAAGAAAATTTGTCTTTTTTAATTAATTTTAGGAGAACTCTTGATTGAATTAATAAAAAAGCGTTGATAAAATAAAGTGGTGAAAGAAAAATCATTTGATTAACTAAATTTTGAATAATTGTTTCTATGATTATTTCCATAACTATCACTTATTTAATCTGAAATAATAAATTTTTCAATTCCTTCATCCTTTAAATAATTAGCGACAATTGTTTTATAATTTCTAATACAAGTACTTGACTCAAAAGATAGCAAATAACTATTTTCATTTTCAATTGTGTAAGAAATGTTGGTTAATAATTTGTAATAATCTTTATTTTTTGGAAGAGTTGAAGAATAAATTTTAATTTTGTGTTTTTCTTTAAAAAAATCACAATATTTTTGCCACACCATCACTTCATTCAAATAAGATTCATTATTTTTTATTTTTAACAACTCTCTAAAAGAAGTATTTTTGTTTACAGAATAAAGCGACAAAAATCCCCTTTCCTCTATTTTTTCCAAAAATTTTTGGTTTTTTTTCTTTTTTTGATTAGATTTTTTATTTTTTTGATTGATTTATCAGAAACAATTAATCCTCCCAGAATTGCTGAAGGAATAATAGTGAAAAATCTTAGAATAATGTTTATTTGAACAATCTCACCCACACTCAAAATTTTGGTTAACAATACTCCAATAGCAGAATCTTGAACAATTAATCCTTGAGGAATAAAAAAGAACAATCTCGCAAAAATACTTGCGCCCAAAAAACCAAGCAAAACAAAATTATTTATCGGAACATTGAATTGGATTAAAAGAAAAGCGAAAAGAGTTACTCTAAAAATGTCAGAAATTAAATTAAAAAAAACAGAAACACTAACCTCTCTAAATTTGGAAAAATAAAGCAAAATCAAAAACAAAACCAAACCAACAAACCAAAAATTGATTAGGATTAAAATAATTAATCCGGTTGAAACAAAAATTGCTGTCCTAAAAATAGCGATTGATTTTATTAGTTGTTTTAAGGAAACTTTTTTTTTAAAAAAAAACACTTTCGCTGTATCAGCTCCAATTTTTCCAGTGAATGTTATTAGTTCAACAAAATCACTAATAAAAAAAACTCCAAGAACTTCAATAAAAGAAAACTTTTTTGGTAATACAACAAAAAAAGAAATAGTTTTGGAAACAAAAAACAATACAAAGAAAACAAAACAAACAAAAGACAAATAAATAGGAACACTCAAAACAAAACCAAAAACAAAAAACATCAACAATACAAAAAAAGAAAGCACTCCAAGTTTTTTGTAATCAAGTTCTTCAAAAACAAAAAAATCCCAAAACAAAAAAAACACCTTTCAAATTACACACACTAATATCCTACTTTTTTACGAATAAACAATAAATTCAGTTATTCCTCTTTTTTTCAAATACTCTACAATAAGTGCTCTCACATCAACAATACAACTCGGATGCAAAAAATCAATAGAGTAATTATTGTTTGATAATTTTTTTTCTCTTAAAACAAAAATCATTGAATTCGAATTAAGTGGAGCAAACTCTTGGTTTGTTTTTACATAAACAAGTTTTCTAACAATAGGAATTGAACAACTTTCTTTCCAAACAAAAATATAATCTTTTGATTTAATATTTTTTGGCCAAACACTCAATTCTTGAATTGATGTGTCTTTTTTTGTTTCTCCAACCACTAACTCTCTTGAACTATCACTTATTGTAACAAAATCATTGTTTTTTACAGCATAAGAAATATACCCTATTTGGGTAAAAGCAGGGATTGTTTTTTCAAGTTCCAAAATACTTTCTTCTTTCACTGCTTTTTCAATTTTAAAATACTCAAACAAATAAATAAACGAAACAAAAAACAATAAAACAAAAATAATTGCAACAATTTTTTTCTTAGAAAAATAATTTTTTAATAAAAACTTTTTATTAGTAAAACTCGAGTAAATTATTTCAAAAATCCCTGTAAGGATTAGTCCAAACACTAGGACAAATAATAAAAGTCCACTAACAGTAATAATTCCTTTTAGTGCAAGAGTGATTAATTGTTCAGTAGTTAGAGTTTTTACTGCATTAATCACAACAGAGTATCTAATACAAAAATCAATTACTAAAATCAATGCACTTAAAAATAAAAAATAAAAATATTTTTTTTCTTTTTTGTAAAAAAACAAAGTGTAAATCAAATATACTGTTCCTACCAAAAACTCTGTAGTTAAAGGACCGCCATCAATAATTGATTTTGTTAATAAAAAAGAAGAGCAAATGAACAAGAATAAATTCAACCAATCAATATTTTTTTCTTTGAAAAAACTTTCTGATTTTTTTACTAAAAATATTACAAATATTGTTAATAAAATAAATCCAAGAATATAAATTAAAGAGAACCATTCGGGCATAAATGTTGGGATAGTTTGGGCAAAATCAAAATCCCCTACATTGAATAGTGGGGCAAACACCCCAATTATTGGTTTGAATGTGTGTATGTGTGTAATACTTGTTCCAGTAAATACTTTGTAAGAATCGTCATAAATCAAATAACTCAAATTAAACAAATCAAAATTATTGTATGATAAAAAAACTAGTTGTGAAGAAAGAGAAAGTATTGTTAAAATAATGAACAAAACAAAAATAACTAAATTGAATTTTTTTGAAATTATTTTTTCAAAAAATTTATTAAACTTGTCAAGGGTTTTGTTTTTTCTAATTTTGTTTTTTTTGTTAACCATTTTTTTTGTGAAAAAATTGTACCCTAAAATTAGTCCTAATAAAACAAAGAACCACAAAAATTTTGATTGCGAATATCCATTAAAGAACCCAAAACTATAATATTCTAAAAAAAATAACCAGTTTTTTCCACTTACAAGAAAAAAAATTAATATTGACATTAATAAAATATAAATTATTAAATATGATTTTAGGTTTTTTATTGATTTTAATTTTTTGATCAAAAATATCACTATATTTTTTTAAAATTTTTTTTCAAATTCTTTTTTTAATTTTTTTTATTTTTTAAACTCTTTTTTTCTTTCCCTTATTTTTTAGTTTTTTTATTTTCTTTTTTGTTTTAATATTTATTCTAGCACGATTCTTGCTCTTTTTATTCCTGCTGCTACTGCTTCTTGTTTTGTTATTTTGAATTTTCCCATTCCTTTTGTTGTTGTTACGTGTGGTCCTCCGCATATTTCTTTAGAAAATATTTCTCCGTTTTTTTGGATTGTGTATATTTTTACTTTGTCTCCGTATTTTGAATCAAACACTCCGTGTGCTCCACTTTTTTTTGCTTCTTCCACACTCATTATTTCTGTTGTCACTTCGCATTCTTTACCAATAACCATGTTTGCCCATTCTTCTATTTGTTTTATTTGTTCAGGGGTTAGTTTTTCTTCTGAATTGAAATCAAACCTTGCTCGTTCTGTTGTTATATTGCTTCCTTTTTGTACACAATTTGGGTTCACGAATTTTCTTAGCGCTGCACTAAACAAGTGTGTTGCGGTGTGTAGTTTTGTTGTTTTTTCACTATCATCACTTAGTCCTCCTTTGAATTTTTGTTCAGCTCCTGCTCTTGATAGTTCTTGGTGTTTTTGGAGTAATTCGTAAAACCCGTTTGTATCCACCGTGAATCCTTTTTCTTTACAAATCTCAGTAGTCATTTCTATTGGGAACCCGTATGATTGGAATAAATCAAACGCTCCTTTCGCGTTCAGTTCTTTTATATTAGCGTTTGTTAAAAAGTGTAGTTTTTTTTCAAGAACTCTTGTCCCATTCTCTATTGTGCTTGAAAATTTTTCTTCCTCTTTACTAATCTCTTCATACATTCTTTTTTTGTTTTTCTCAATTTCTGGATAAATCGGCCCCATTATTTTTACCACTATTTCTGCAATGTTTTTTGTGAAAGAATTGTTTATTCCAATTAATCTCGCGTGTCTTATTGATCTTCTAATAAATTTTCTCAACACATACCCTTGGTCAACATTGCTTGGCACTATTCCTTTTTCGTCTCCTAATATCATTACGCTTGCTCGTAAATGATCAGTGATTATTCTCACACTTTTTAGTTCTTCTCTTGTTAGGGTTTCGTATTTTTTTTCACTCAACTTTATTACTCCGTCAAGAATTGGTTTTAGTGTATCCACTTCATACACATTATCATACCCATTTAGCACTGCTACTACTCTCTCTAACCCCATTCCTGTGTCAACATTTTTTTTCTCTAACTCTAAGTATTTTCCTTCTTGTGTTTTATTGTATTGCATAAACACATCATTCCATATTTCACAAAAAGTCCCTTCTTTGTTTAGTTTAACAAATTCTTCAGTGCTTTTTTCTTGTATTTCTTTTACGTGATAATACATTTCGGTATCAGGTCCACAAGGCCCGGTTTGTCCTGCGGGTCCCCACCAATTATCTTCTTTTGGCAAAAAATGTATTCTGTGTTTTTCTACTCCTAAACTTTCCCACACTTTGTTAGCAACATCTTCTCTTGGAATATCTTTGTCTCCTGCAAAACAAGTTACACTAAAATTTTCTTTTTTTATTCCTAGTTCTTTTGTTAAAAACTCAAAACTATACTCTATTGCTTCTTTTTTGAAATAATCTCCAAGTGACCAGTTTCCTAGCATTTCAAAAAAACTCAAATGCCAAGCATCTCCAACCTCGTCAATATCATTTGTTCTAATACACTTTTGGTAATTAGTTAATCTTGTTCCTAATGGGTGTTTTTCCCCCATCAAATAAGGTACAAGTGGATGCATTCCCGCAGTAGTGAATAAAACTGTTGGATCATTTTCAGGAATTAAAGAAGCAGAAGGAATCACTGCGTGCCCTTTTGATTTAAAAAAATCAATGTATTTTTTTCTCAACTCAATCGTAGAAATCATCCAACCACTATAAAAAAATACAAAAGGAAAATAATTTAAAAGAGAGTTATTGGTGGCATTGAACTTACGAAGAGTTTATAATTAAAAAAAATTTATTTTTTTTATGAGCAGGTTGGTAAATCCTTTAGAACAGCAATGGCAAGAATATTTGGATAAGGATTTTCAAGATTTAATTTTTTATAAATTTGTTTATTCTCAAGATTTAAAAAAAGTGGATGAGTTTATTCTAATTTATATTACTACAATTAATAACAAACCGGTTGAAATTTTGAAATATGATTTTTCAAAAAAAGAATCATTCTATGTGCATTTTTATTATAAAAAACCGCCAATTAAAAAATTTATTAATTTGAATCAAAATTTGTCTCCAGAAGAAACTTTTGAAGAAATGATAAAATTTGCAACATACATTAAAAAAAATTGGAAAAAATTAAAACTAAAATATTTTGATAATTATTGTTGATTTAAAAAAATAGTAATATAACCCATAAGGTTATATACTTTTTTGTGTATATTTTGTGTGTGTAGGTATGAAAAAATTGATAATTAAAATTAGTAATAATATTCATCAGGATTTAAAAGATGTTTATCTTAATCCAAAAATTAAAGCAAACCCTAACACTCACACATTGTATTTAAAGGATGTTAATGAATTTTACACTTTATTTTCTCCTCAAAGAATGGAATTGTTAAGGATTTTAATAAACACTCCAAACACTGAATTCACTATTAATTCTTTGTCAAAAAAACTAAAAAGAAAACAGGAAGCAATTAGTAGGGATACTTCTCTTCTTGAAAAATATCAATTAATAAAAAAAACTAAAGTGAAACAATTAGTAAAAGTAAAACCACTTTACCAAACACTTAGTATTGATTTATCAACAAAACTTTCTATTTAATTGAATAAAAATAAAATCATTTTTTTATTGGTTTTTTTATATAAAAGGTATTAGTGACAAATCCTTTTCTAACTAACCCTAGATTTTCTAGCATTTGTGTTTTTTCTTTTAATTTGTCCATCATTTTGAAAACATTTTCTGTTCTTGCTTTGCTTGGATTGTATAATTCTTTTTCCATCATTACTTTGGTCTCTGTTTTAATAAAATCTATTAATCTTTTATCTAGTGCCCACAAGTTTTTTTGTAAAGCAAATTGTTGTGGAACAGTGAGTTTTTTTCTTTTATTAACACAACCTTCGATTAACAAAATCGTTCTGTCAAATTTTTTTCTTAAAGGAATACTTGCTTTGTGTTGTCTATTTGCAGTTGTTCTTAATCTAGCAGCTGCTCTTTCTCTTCTTTTTAACTCAGCACTTCTCAATTTTTTTGGTGTCATAAACGGATTCTTTTGTCTTTCTTTAACCACTTTTCTAAGCTTGGAAAAAACATTACCCAAAAAAATCACTTTTTTATTTTTTTAATAATTCAAACTACTAATTTTTGTTCATTACTTGTTTTTGTTCATTATTTGTAGCAGTGGTGTGTAAGCCGCTTTCTGTTCTCTTGTATTGATGAATAAGTTCATCACAAGTTGGCATTCACCTAAGCCTCCACTAATGGAGTTGCACCTAAAAGCCCCCGTTTCATCCTTTCATTTCTGAAAGGTCTCGTTTCTGTTGAGCTCCCCCTACCTTTCGGTATTGTCCTTAACAGACAGGGAACTGTTCTCGCGAACAGAGGTGAGCGGACTTTCCTCGTTTCATTCGAAACGTAAGCCAACCAACCACTACTAAAATAAATGCGTAGAAAGAAGAATATAAAACTAACTATTAATGAAAAAGTGATTGGTTAATTTTGTTAAATTAACTTTCCCATAAACAATTATCAACCATAATATTCAAAAAGGTCTTTGCCTGTTACATTTTCTGTGTGTGTTGAAGCGCAAATTCCGTTAATATGTTCATATTCACCAATAGTATACCATTTTTTTCTAAAGTGGTATTCATAATTTTGGTTTTTATAAGTTATGTTAAAAATTAATGAAT
>JGI24711J26586_10001468_pt1 | contig 17998 bp, 14 predicted proteins | sample BioPla3DNA1_FD_26586 | JGI IMG/M metagenome (IMG submission 26586)
ATTTTTTGTGTTTAAACCCGTATACAATGAAGATCACAAACTAGTGGATATTAAGTTCTTGAATGTTAATCCAAGCTTTAAACAACAAGCCAATATACAAATTGATGATGTTATTGGGAGAACATGGACGGATATCTTCGGTTATCCCAGCTTAGAATTGAGTATCTATGAGAGGATATTGGAAACAGGAAGAACTGAACGTTTTGAAACTTATTATGGAAAAATAAATGCATATTACTTAGTTAATGCTTTTAAGATATCCAGTAATCAAATAGGAGTTATTTTTGAGAATATCTCAGAGTATAAAATGGCAATAAAAGAAATTAAAAAGCTCAATGAAGAATTAGAACAAAGAGTTGCCATAAGAACTGCAGAACTTAGTCAGGCCATGGATGAATTAGAATCCTTTACTTATACCGCATCCCATGATTTAAAATCACCCCTTAGGGCAATAGACAGCTACAGCAGAATCATGTATGAAGACCATGGTAAAAATCTTCATAGTGATGCCGTAGATATCATTCACAACATAAGAGGCATCTGTAAAGACTTAATCAGTATGATCAATAATCTCTTAGAATACTCCATGGCATCGAAAAAAGAGCTAAGTAAAGAAGAAATCAATATAAAAGAAATGTTTATTTCCGTATTCAATGAACTGCAGCTTGCATATCCGGAAAGAGAGGTAAACTTAATTATTGAAACAGTCCTTCCCACTGTTTATGCCGATAAACTTTTATTAAGGCAAGTGATCTACAATATCCTGTCCAATGCTTTTAAGTTTACAAAGAATGCAAGCAAACCACGGATCATCATCGGCAATACGATTACTTCAGAAGAATATATTTTCTATGTCAAAGATAATGGCATCGGATTTAACATGGAGTATTCAAAAAAGCTATTTGGAATTTTTCAGCGGCTTCATACCAGTGATGAATTTGAAGGTACTGGCATAGGCCTCGTGACTATTAAAAAAATAATCCAAAAGCATGGGGGAAGGGCATGGATAGAAGGACAAGTGAACGTTGGAGCCACGATATATTTCACTTTGCCATTTTCTTGGTAAGAGAAGTTGGGAGGGGATAAAAAAGTGCTGAATGTGCTGATTGTTGATGATATGGATATTGTTCGCCGGGAGATCAAGCGGCTTAAGGTATGGGGGGAGTCTACAGGGTTTGTCATCGCAGAGGAAGCATCCAATGGACAAGCAGCTTTGGAGATTCTGGAAAATAGCTCTATAGACTTAGTAATTACCGACATAAAAATGCCGAAGGTAGACGGTCTGGAATTGCTTGAAAAAATTATGGAGAAAAATTTATGTCCGTGTGTTGTACTGCTAAGCGACTATACAGACTTTACGTATGCCAGACAAGGGATTATATTAGGTGCCTTTGACTATATGTCCAAGCCCGTTTGTGAAGAAGAATTTGAAAAATTACTCCATAGAGCAAAGAAGCATATCACTGCAAAAAGCAGGGAAAAAGAAAGGCTAAAAGCGCTCCAAAAAAATTTAGAAGAAATAGTAGAAGTCTACTTTTCGGACGCTGAAGTGAGGCAAGTAGTACACCTTATGGAGCATGGAGATATGGAATACATCGAGGCATTGTCGCGGATGATGGATAGAATAGAGAACCATTTAGACCATGAATTCCTCAAAATAGAAAGAGCCTTAAGAAGTGTCTTTCGTGAGGTCGTAAAAACAATATTAGAGAACAAAAAGTGGCTGGAAAAATTTATTGATCCAAAGGAAATGAAGGATATTAACTTTTTAAATTGCAAAGAAATTGACGATTTAAGAGAAGCATTCATGGATAGGATAAAAACTATCTTTGATATTCTCGATAAACTGTATTGTACTAAAACATATAATGACACGATTGTTCAAATCTGTGACTGTGTATTGGAGAATTCCGAGGACGAACTTTCTCTAACCTATATTGCAGAAAAACTCTATATGAATAAAAATTATATCAGCGAGGTATTTAAGCAAAAAACAGGAATGTCCATTACTCAATATCTTACGAGAATTAAGATGGAGAGAGCCAAGGTTTTAATCGCTGATGGGAAACTAAAGATCTATGAGATCAGTGATATGCTGGGTTATAAAGATGTTGAATACTTTAGTAAGGTATTCAAAAAATATACGGGGATGTCCCCGACTCAATTTCGATAAATAACCTGATTTTTTTCAGGGTATGTCCTTGTTATTTTACATTCTGAATCATAAAGAAATCTTGTACTATATACATGAATAGGTACAAGATTTTTTTATTGCACCAAAGATTAGGACAAAGTATATGTATCATGACTTCATAGATAATAACTACTCTGGCAATTGCAGGAGGGGTTATGTGATGGATACAAATTTATAATATAGGAGAGGGAAAATGTGTATAGCAAGTTAAAAGAACTACAAGAATTTTTAAACGAAATGATTGCGTCAGAACAATATACATACGAAGAAATCTTAAATGTTAGCCAAAAGCTGGATTTTTTAATGGTCGATTATTTGAAAGAACAATGCCATGAGGAAAATGAACAATAAAATTCAATAAAGAATATAAAGAAGGTGCCAAAATGCTGGAGAACGAAAAAATATATGATTATAAAAAAATATCCATTAAGATATGTTTGATCTATCTATCCATAGGTCTTTTATGGATTGTTATGTCGGACTTAGCTGTTGTTACGACTGTTAAGGATAAAGATCTGATGACCTCTATCAATATAATCAAAGGATGGGGATATGTATTCGTTAGCGGCATTCTGATCTACTTACTTACATATTTGACATTAAAAAAAATAAGCGACAAAGAAACTGAATTACGGCAGAGCTATCAGGAGTTGCTAGCTGCCAATGAGGAAATAGAGGCAACTTATGGTCAACTGGCAGCCTCTGAAGGCTTATTAAAACAGCAATATCAGGAAATGGTAATTCATCAGCAGAAGCTCATGGAAAGCGAAAAAAGATATAAACTCATTTCTGAAGCATTACATCATCTCGCTTACCATGACCAATTAACAGGCTTAAAAAATAGAAATGCTTTTACTACTGCTTTAACCAAGCTTATGGAACAAGAGCATTCTAAAAAAATAGGACTCCTCTTTGTAGATATTGATAATTTCAAATACATAAATGATTCCATGGGGCATACTTTTGGGGATCAGGTTCTAAAGGAAATAGGAAAACGACTGACTAAATTTCAGAATGAACATATTAGTATTTATAGATTAGGGGGAGACGAATACATCGTCTTGCTGGAAAGTTTTGGAGAAATTACTGAGGTTGAGAAACTGGCAGTCAATGTATTAAGAGCATTGAATCAACCTTTAGAAATCAGCAGCAGTTCGATTTTTATAACCGCAAGTATCGGTATATCCCTATTCCCTGAACACGGTGAAAACATTGATGAACTTCTAAAAAATGCGGATATTGCTGTATTTAGAGCAAAGGAAGCAGGCAAAAATAAAATCATAATTTTTAATCAGCCTATGAATGAAGCCGTAACTGAACGGGCTCAGATTGAAAAGCATCTTAGAACTGCTTTGGAAAAGAATGAATTTGAATTATACTATCAGCCTCAGTTAGATGTAAATACCAATCATATTTCGGGTTTTGAAGCCCTTTTAAGGTGGAAAAATCCTGAACTTGGCTTCGTGCCCCCTAATAAATTCATAAGTGTTGCAGAAGATACCCATTTAATCATACCTATTGGAGAGTGGGTATTAAGAAACAGCTGTATGTTTTTGAAGCATCTCCATAATCAAGGATATAGGGATTTGACCATGTCTGTTAATATTTCTATGCTGCAGTTATTACAAGACGATTTTGTGGATATGGTNACAGATATCCTTGAATTAGTTAAAATCCATCCCAAATACCTTGAACTGGAGATTACAGAATCTGTTTTTATGGAGTCTTATGAGACCATAGCAGGAAAACTAAAACTTTTAAAGGCAATAGGTGTAAAAATTGCATTAGATGACTTTGGCAAAGGCTATTCCTCTCTCCATTATTTAAAACACCTTCCCATATCCACATTAAAAATTGATAAGACCTTCATTGATAATATTTCCCTGGATAAAGTAAACAAGTCTTTAACCCATTTGATTGTGAAAATAGGAAGAGTTATGGATTTGTGTGTGGTAGCAGAAGGGGTTGAAACAGAAGAACAAATGGAATACCTAAAAAAACACAAATGCAATAAAATACAAGGATATCTGTTTTGCAGGCCTTTACCACACAATGAAATCTTAAAAAAATTAGAAATCAGTCAACAAGACATGCAACTATCATAACGGTTTCAATTTCTCCCTTAATTGATACACTAAAACGACTTTCAGAGTACTCTGGAGGTCGTTTTTTTTACATAGGAAACTCCTTGAAAACAATAAAAAATAAAAAACTTTAATAATAAATTGTTGTCTTAATTATGAAAAAATATTATATTGACGAATAATATCTAAATATAGTAGACTGTAGGAAAATGTTATTAATAACAGTTACTATTAAAAAGTGAATGTCAAATATTTATCAAGGATTTGCAAAGGAGGGGTGCAATGCTAGAAAAACTCTCAATGCGTATGATCATGACGATTCTATTTATAACACTTACACTAATTACTTTTGTCATACAAGGGTACATAGTTTTTTCTAGCTGGCTGGCTTATGCAGATAATACAATCACTCAGAGGATAGACAGTATGCACAATGAGATACACTATAGTATTAAGCTGCTTTTAGACACCACTCAAAATAAGAATCAACTGAATGGAGAATTCATAGAACAGCATATCATTTTTTCGAAACTCAATCATTATTTAGAAGATATTGTTAAAGAGAACAATGCTTTTACAATTATTGTTGACAAAGACTCAGAATCTTTGATTGCAAATTCAGTAAACACTCCTAATTTGAGAATTCTTAAAGATGGCAGTTTAAGAAGAGTAAAGATTGATGAAATAAATCACGAAGCCTTCCTTAATGCATATAAAAATTATAGAGATACAGGTGATAGGCGTTTTAGAATAAAGTATGGGCAAGACAGATTATGCATCAACGTAATGGAATACCATGAAGAAGGATTAAATTGGATCATCCTTACAGGCGTTTTAGAAAGTTTATTTACTGCAGGCATTTATCATAATCTGAGATTGACAATTGTTTTAACTTTATTGACAATCTTTNTATCTATAGTTATCTATTTAAGATTTGTTAATAAGTTTTTAAGACCAATTGATGGGNTGGTTGANGCTACAGAAAGCTTCTCCCNAGGAAATTTGCTGCAGCGTGCAGAGATTGTTCGAGATGATGAAATAGGAAGNCTGGCCAAATCTTTTAATAAAATGGCAGATACAATTCTAAATCATGTTAATGAGCTGGAACAAAAGGTGAAAGAAAGAACCAAAGCACTAGAGATTGCCAATGAGGTATTAAGAGAAAATAAAGAAAAACTCCAACTTCTTCTTGATTCAACGGCAGAAGGTATCTATGGGATGGATCTTGAAGGGAAATGTACATTTTGTAATACCAGTGGGATAAAACTTTTAGGCTACAACTCTCAAGAAGAATTATTGAATCAGATTATGCATTTAAAAATCCATCATAGTTATAAAGACGGAACTTCCATGGCATTACATGAGTGTAAAATACATAAAGCCCTTTCTGAAAGGAAAGGGGTTCATGTAGAGGATGAAGTCTTTTGGAGAGCAGACGGCAGTTGTTTTGATGTGGCATACGCTTCCTATCCTCAGTACAAGGACGGAAAGCTAGTTGGCGTTGTGGTTACTTTTATTGATAATACAGAAACAAAGAAAAATCAGGAGCATATCTGGTATCTTACTTATCATGACGTTTTAACGGGTTTGTATAACAGGATGTTCTTTGAAGACAAATTAAGAAGAATCGATACCAAAGACAATCTGCCTCTCTCGGTTATTTATGGAGATGTTAACGGATTAAAGCTTACAAATGATATTTTCGGCCATGCTGCAGGAGATGAACTTTTAAAGAAAGTTGCCAGGGTATTTAAAAAATTTGCTGGAGAAAAAGGTATAGCGGCTCGTTTAGGTGGGGATGAATATGCGCTTCTTTTGCCCAATACACCAGGGGAAGAGGCAGAAAAAATCATGAACAGTATCAGCGAAGAGATCTCCAAAGAGAAAATTGTTGCCATAAAAGGCAGTATGTCCATGGGATATGCTACGAAAACCCAATTAGATCAAAATATCATCATGATAGTGGAGCATGCCGAATCAAAAATGTATAAGCAAAAAATGCTCAATCGTCGAAATGTAGATTCTGATATGATAACAACCATCATGGAAACGCTGCATCATAAAAATCCTGAAGAAAAACAGCATTCCTTAAAGGCAAGTGAATTGTGTAAAAATATTGGACAAGCCATGCACTTATCGGAAGCAGAGGTGAAAAAATTTAAAGAAGCAGGCTTTTTCCATGATATCGGAAAAATCGTATTAAGTGAAAACATTCTGAAGAAAACGGATGACTTGACAGAAGAAGAAAAGAAGGAACTCATGCAGCATCCGATTATCGGATTTAGAATTCTCAATCTGTTTCAGGATACATTGGATTTGGCGGAAGGCGTCTTAAGCCACCATGAAAACTGGGATGGTTCAGGTTACCCGAAAGGGTTAAGAGAGGAAGAAATTCCTCAACTATCAAGAGTCATTAGGGTGGTTGAAATGTATGAAGATTTGATGCAGGATTTTAGTAACCCTCCTATTCACAAAGAAGAAGCCTTACAAATCATTAGAAAAGAAGCAGGGGTCACTTTGGACCCCAACATCGCAGAGATATTTATCAAGGTAATGTCAGAAGCCAATGCTTAGATCAGTTTAAGATACATAAGTTTTAATAGATGCTCTATAGAGAGACAAGCGCATAAGTCTCTTTATAGAGCATTTTTTATTACATAGGAAATCCATTTGGATTTCCTATGTAATAAAAGTTGAATTGTATGATATTTTAGTAATTTTTTAACCTTAAACCATTGGATTGTGCATTATATACAAAAACATGGGTTGAAATTCAACGAAACTATACAAAAATTATTTTGATTTCAAAAAGGGACAAGTGACCTTTTGTGAATTTAGTAAAACCAATATAATTAAGTTAAAGTACTAAATAATTAATTTGCTGATAGTTAATTGAATTTTTTGGAGTATGTGGAATCGGAAAAATTATATTTTATAAGCAGATGAAGGAGGAAACATGATAGCGAAAAGAGTTTTCTTAATTGTATTAGATAGTTTTGGAATCGGTGAATTACCGGATGCAGCTTTGTTTAGTGATGAAGGAAGCAATACCTTAGGATCGATTGTCAAATCCAGTCAATATGATACCCCTAACATGAAAAAACTTGGTTTATTTAATATCGACGGCGTATCCTGTGGAGAAAAAGAAGCCTATACCCTAGGTTCTTACGGAAGAATGGGCGAAAAGTCCATGGGTAAAGATACCACCATCGGACATTGGGAAATAGCCGGATTAATTTCGGAGAAACCTTTACCTACTTATCCCAACGGATTTCCCGAAGAAGTGCTGAATGAATTTAGAAAACGAACCGGAAGAAATATTTTATGCAATAAGCCATACTCTGGAACGGATGTTATTCGTGATTATGGACAACAGCATGTAGAAACAGGGGATTTAATTGTTTATACCTCTGCTGACAGCGTTTTTCAAATTGCAGCCCATGAGGACATCGTTCCTTTAGAGGATTTATACAAATACTGCACCATTGCAAGAGAAATCTTACAGGGAGAGCATGGCGTAGGAAGAGTCATTGCAAGACCTTTCGTGGGAGAATATCCAAACTTTAAAAGAACAGCCCATCGCCACGACTACTCTTTGATTCCGCCAAAGAAGACAATGTTAAATTACTTAGAACAATCTGGACTTGAAACCATAGGCGTTGGGAAAATATACGATATTTTTGCTGGAAAGGGCATACAGAAAACCGTTTCGATTGTCAGCAATACGGATGGAATGAACAAAACACTGCAGATTATGGATGAAGAGTTTAATGGTTTATGTTTTGTTAACCTGGTGGATTTTGACATGATTTATGGTCATAGAAACGACATCGACGGATATGCTAAGGCAGCTACAGAATTTGATAAGCAATTAGGATTGTTTATGGAAAAGATGCGAGACGATGATATTTTAATCATTACAGCCGATCATGGCTGCGATCCGGGAACGCCCAGTACGGATCATTCCAGAGAATATACTCCAATGCTTGCTTACGGAAAGAAAATAAAAGAAAACACATCCATTGGAACAAAAGATACTTTTGCCGATATCGGAGCAACCATTCTTGATATCTTTAATATTCAGGGAGACATCGGCGGCAAAAGCTTTTTAAAGGAGATATTAAAGTAAAGGAGCAATTTTAAATGGCAGATTACAAGGAGCTTATCGAAAAAGCGTTCCAGGCAAGGGAAAAATCCTATTCTCCATATTCCAAATTTAAAGTGGGCGCTGCCTTGTTGGGGAGTAATGGGAAAATTTATTTAGGATGCAATATTGAAAATGCCTCCTTTACCCCCACCAATTGTGCGGAAAGAACTGCTTTCTTTAAAGCTGTTTCAGAAGGACAAATGGATTTTGAAGCCATTGCCATTGTAGGAGGACCAGCTTCAGTCAACAAGGGTGAAGGGGATTACTGTGCACCTTGTGGCGTATGCAGACAAGTGATGGCTGAATTTTGCGATCCAAAGCGCTTCAAAGTAATTTTAGCAAAAAGCGAAACAGAGTATAAGGAATATTTATTGGAAGAAATACTGCCGTTAAGTTTTACAAAAGCTGCTTTGCAATAATCAGTAAGGAGGGGGATAAGGTGGAAAATGTAATTGAGATGAATCATATTACCAAGATATTTGGTAACTTTAAAGCAAATGATGATATTACACTGCAAGTACGCAAAGGAGAAATTCATGCTCTATTAGGAGAAAACGGAGCAGGGAAATCCACTTTAATGAGCGTTTTGTTCGGACTTTATCAGCCGGAAAAAGGTGAAATTAAAATTAATGGGAAACCAGTAAAAATCAATAATCCCAATGATGCGAATAATTTAGGTATCGGTATGGTGCACCAACACTTTAAACTGGTTCATAATTTTACCGTGCTGGAAAGCATTGTTTTAGGAAGAGAAACTACCAAAAATGGGCTTCTTAAAATGGATGCCGCAAGAGAAAAAATCCTTGAATTAAGTGAAAGATATAAATTTAAAATCGATCCGGATGCTTACATATCAGATATCACCGTTGGTATGCAGCAAAGGGTAGAAATTTTAAAAATGTTATACTGCGACAACGATATTCTCATCTTTGATGAGCCTACAGCAGTTTTAACACCTCAGGAAATCGATGAACTTCTAAAAGTAATGAAGCAACTGGTTTCTGAAGGCAAATCCATTATATTCATAAGTCATAAATTAAATGAAATCAAAGCTGTGGCAGATCGATGCAGCGTACTCCGTAAGGGAAAATACATCGGTACAGTAGATGTTGCAACCACTTCCAAGGAAGAAATGTCGGAGATGATGGTTGGAAGAAAAGTAAACCTCTCTGTAGATAAGAAAGCAATGAATCCGGGAGAACCGGTATTGGAAGTTCAGGATTTATGCATCAAATCAAAGCACACCCACAAACATATTGTAAAGAATGTTTCCCTTCAGGTGAGAGCAGGAGAAATTGTCAGTATAGCCGGTATCGATGGAAACGGTCAATCGGAATTAGTATACGGCATTACCGGTTTGATGCCTTTAGACGGAGGAAGTGTAAAGTTAAAAGGAAAAGACGTCACTAACGAGACGATTCGTAATAAATGTCTTGACGGACTGGCACATATTCCGGAAGACAGACAAAAATACGGCTTGGTACTTGATTATACCCTGAAAGAAAATCTTGTATTACAATCCTACTTTACGCCAAAGTTCCAGAAGAAAGGATTTTTAAAGTTCGGCGATATCAGCCAATATGCTAAATATCTTATAGAAAAGTTTGATATTCGCTGCGGTCAGGGAGAAGATTCCATTGTTCGTGGTATGTCCGGAGGAAACCAACAAAAAGCGATTATTGCCAGGGAATTAGACAGAGATCCCAATCTCATTATCGCCGTTCAGCCGGTAAGAGGACTGGATGTAGGAGCAATCGAATATGTGCATAAGCAATTGGTTGAACAAAGAGATCAAGGTAAAGGAGTCCTTTTAGTATCCTTTGAATTAGATGAGGTAATGACTTTAAGCGATCGTATTTTAGTAATGTATGAAGGAGAAATTGTTGCTGATGTAAGACCGGAGGAAGTTACAGTTCAGGAACTTGGTCTTTATATGGCAGGTACGAAAAGAGGTGTAATCAGTGCTAGCTAAGAAAAAAAGCAAAGGGGAAAACAAAGCAATTCTTAATTTTTCTGCATCTGTACTCGCAATTATAGCTGGGTTATTATTCGGTCTTCTGATACTTTTATTCAGTAATCCATCCCAGGCGTTTCCGGGATTTCTGATGATTTTACAGGGCAGTTTTACAGATGGCGCCTTTGGAATCGGTCAAATGTTCTACGTAGCGACTCCTATTATTATGACCGGTTTATCGGTAGGTTTTGCATTTAAAACAGGGTTGTTTAACATTGGTGCCTCAGGGCAATTTACGATGGGTGCCTTTGTAGCGGTTTATATCGGAGTAAAGTGGACCTGGCTTCCAGACCAGATTCATTGGGTAGTTGCCATACTGGGAGCAGCTATTGCAGGAGCATTATGGGGATTTGTTCCAGGGATTCTAAAAGCCATAGCCAATGTAAACGAAGTAATCTCATCCATTATGATGAATTATATTGGAATGTACCTGGTAAACATTTTAATTGTTAAACATGTTTATGATCAGGTAAAAAACCAATCCAAACCCGTTGCACCGACTGCCAATTTGCCTAAGGCAGGCTTGGACCAATTCTTAGGACCTAATATGACCATCGGGATTTTTATAGCGATTCTTTTTGTAGTCATTATCTATATCTTAATTGACAAAACCGTTTTTGGATATGAATTAAAAGCCTGCGGATACAATCCATTTGCTAGTAAATATGCGGGTATTAATTCTAAGAGAAACATTGTTTTATCCATGGTAATTGCCGGAGCATTATCCGGAATTGGGGGAGCACTGCTTTACCTTGCAGGCTCAGGAAAATATATTCAAGTATTAGACGTTATAGCACCGGAAGGATTTAAAGGTATATTTGTTGCATTGCTGGGATTATCCAATCCAATCGGTGTTCTATTTGCAGGACTGTTTATTGCTCATATAACTGTAGGAGGCTATAATCTTCAGCTATATAGCTTCGTACCAGAAGTTATTGACATTATCATTTCAGCCATTGTTTACTTTGGAGCATTTGCGTTATTGTTCAAAGCCATTATCCGTAAACTTATGACAAACAGCAAGAAGGAGGGTGAGCAAATATGAGTATCTTATATTTCGTTGTTCAGCAAACTATGTTTTTTGCGATTCCTCTTTTAATCGTTGCACTAGGCGGCATGTTCTCTGAACGAAGCGGTGTTGTTAACATTGCTTTAGAAGGAATCATGGTTATGGGTGCCTTCATCAGTATCTTTTTCATCAATACTTTCCAAAACACTTTAAGCGGTCAGGGGCTTTTATTGCTGGCAATCCTTATTGCTGGTGTCAGCGGAGGAATTTTTTCACTGCTTCATGCCTTTGCTTCCATTAACCTTAAAGCAGACCAGACTATTAGCGGAACAGCATTAAATATGTTTGCTCCGGCAGTAGCGATCTTTATGGCAAGAATGATTCAAGGGGTTCAACAAGTACAATTCACAGATACTTTCCATATAGTTAAGGTTCCTGTTTTAGGGGATATCCCTGTAATCGGACCGATGTTCTTTCAGAATTGTTATATTACAACATATTTAGGTGTAGCAATATATATTCTTTCAAACATCCTGATCAATAATACAAGATTTGGATTAAGACTAAGAGCTTGTGGAGAGCATCCTCAGGCAGCCGATTCCGTAGGAATCAATGTATATAAAATTCGATATGCAGGAGTTATTATTTCGGGAGTATTAGCCGGTATAGGGGGATTGATCTTTGTTGTTCCAACATCAACCAACTTTAACGGAAGTGTTGCCGGATATGGATTCTTAGCATTGGCAGTTTTAATCTTTGGACAATGGAGAACAAAAGGTGTTTTAGGAGCTGCCTTTTTCTTCGGGATTATGAAGACCTTATCCAGCACCTATTCAGGTATTCCGGTCCTTAAGGATTTGCCGATTTCCAATGAAGTTTATAAGATGATTCCTTACATGGCTACCCTTATCGTTCTTGCTTGTGTTTCCAAGAACTCTCAAGCTCCGAAAGCAGAAGGAATTCCATACGACAAAGGCAGCAGATAATGATAGAAAGGATTTGTTTTACCAATGAGAATGTATGATCTTATTATGAAAAAAAGAAATGGTGAAGCTTTAACGGAAGCAGAAATCAGATATATGATTGATGAGTACGTTGCAGGGAATATTCCTGATTATCAAATGTCTGCTTTTCTAATGGCCGTATACTTTAAAGGGATGACCGAAGAAGAAATTTTTATCATGACAGATGCAGTGGCACGCTCTGGCGACATGGTAGATCTTTCAGGCATCGAGGGCATTAAGGTGGATAAGCATTCAACAGGGGGCGTAGGCGACAAAACCACATTAATCATTGCTCCCATAGTGGCTTCTTACGGTGTAAAAGTAGCCAAAATGTCCGGAAGAGGTTTAGGGCATACAGGAGGAACCATAGATAAGATGGAAGCCATCCCCGGTATCAAGCTGTCCCTATCCCAGGAAGAGTTCTTTGCTGTGGTAAATAAAGCAGGGTTAAGTGTTATCGGACAATCAGGGAATTTAACCCCGGCAGATAAAAAGCTGTATGCTTTAAGGGACGTAACTGCTACGGTAGACAGTATTCCTCTTATTGCAGTTTCTATTATGAGTAAGAAATTAGCTGCAGGCAGTGATTGTATCCTTCTGGATGTTAAAACCGGAAGCGGAGCATTCATGAAGAGCCTTGACGATTCTATTGCCTTGGCAGAATGCATGGTGAAAATCGGAGAAAGCTCTGGAAGAAGAACCGCTGCCTTAATTACGGATATGGATATCCCTCTCGGCAATAATATTGGTAATGCTTTAGAAGTGATTGAAGCGGTTGAAACTTTAAAAGGGCATGGTCCGGAAGACCTGACAGAAATTTGTATTCGTCTGGCAGGGAATATGCTGTATCTGGCAGGAAAAGGAGAACTTCCGGAATGCATACAAATGGCTAAAGATGCTATTGAAAGCGGAAAAGCTTTAGAAAAGCTCATTAGTATGGTAGAGGCCCAAGGTGGAGATGCTTCGGTGATCAAAGATACGGATAAATTTGAAAAGGCTCAGTGGTCCTATGAAGTGAAAGCTCCACAATCAGGATATATTACCCGTATCAATTCAGAAGACTGTGGTATAGCATCGATGCTTTTAGGTGCCGGCAGAGAAACCAAAGACAGCGCGATTGATTATTCAGCAGGCATTATACTTAGGAACAAAGTAGGGAAATATGTAGAAAAAGGAGAAGTTCTAGCTACTTTATATGCGAATAATCAAGAATTATTTAAGGCATCAGAAGACAAACTAATAGAAGCATTTACTATTGAAGATACTACACCTACGGAAAGACCTTTAATCCTTGCAAGGATTGAAAAAGATAAAATAGTGAAATATGTATAAAGGAGGGCAGTATGAACAGAAGATACAACAAACTTTTAAGATGTTACAAATGCTACAAAGAAAAAATTCAATTTCAGCCTAAAGTAGCCTTGGTATTGGGCTCTGGTTTAGGAGATTATGGGGATTCCATACAGGTGGAAGCTGTGCTTGACTATCATGATATTGAGGAATTTCCCGTATCTACAGTTCCGGGGCATAAAGGAAGATTTATTTTTGGATATGTGAATCAGGTTCCGGTAGTGATTATGCAGGGCAGAGTGCACTACTACGAAGGATACTCTATGGATGATGTGGTTCTTCCAATAAGACTGATGAAGCTTATGGGAGCGGAAGTATTATTCCTTACCAATGCTGCCGGAGGCACAAACTATGATTTTAAGCCGGGAGATTTCATGCTCATTAAGGATCAGATTGCGAGTTTTGTTGAATCCCCATTAAAAGGAGCAAATATTAACGAATTAGGGGTTCGCTTCCCCGATATGAGTGAAATCTATGATAAGAACTTAAGAAATATCATTAAAGATGTGGCAGCTTCCTTGAATATTTCCTTGAAGGAAGGGGTTTATCTCCAGCTTTCAGGTCCTAACTATGAAAGTCCCGCAGAAATAAGAATGTGCAGAACCTTAGGAGCAGATGCGGTAGGAATGAGCACAGCCTGTGAAGCAATTGCAGCAAAGCATATGGGAATGAAAATATGCGGAATTTCTTGCATTTCGAATTTGGCTGCAGGCATGAGTGATCAACCTTTAAGCCATGAAGAAGTACAAGAAACTGCCGATAAGGTAGCTCCATTATTTAAAGAATTAATCACACAATCCATTACAGAAATAGGGAAGACATTAGAGGATTAAACCTATTACACCTTGAGAAGGGGGAGACATTAGAGGATTAAACCTATTACACCTTGAGAAGGGGGATAAAATGACAATACAAGAAATGCTGCAGCATGTGGACCATACACTGCTGAAAGCTGTTGCTACATGGGAAGAGATCCAGCAGCTCTGTGAAGAAGCGATAGAATATAAAACAGCGTCCGTATGTATTCCGCCATGTTATATAAAAAGAGTTCATGATACCTATGGAGAGAAAATCAATATTTGTACTGTAGTAGGCTTTCCGCTGGGATACAGTGTGAAAGAAGCAAAAATGGCAGAAGTACAAAAGGCGTTGGAAGATGGCGCCAATGAAATTGACATGGTTATCAATATTAGCGATGTCAAAAACAAAAACTACGAAGCGATTAAAGATGAAATTGCTGCACTTAAAAAACTTGCAGGAGACAAAATCTTAAAGGTGATTATTGAAACCTGCTATCTCACAGAAGAAGAAAAAATTACTATGTGCAAAGTCGTTTCCGAAGCAGGAGCCGATTACATTAAGACCTCCACAGGCTTTGGGACAGATGGCGCAACCATAGAAGACATTAACCTTTTTAAAGCACACATTGCTCCCGGCGTAAAGATGAAAGCTGCCGGCGGCGTAAAAAGTCTTAAGGATTTAGAGATGTTTTTAAATGCTGGGTGCGACCGTATAGGTACGAGCTCCGCAATTAAATTAATAAAAGGCGAAAAGCCAAAAAATTATTAGGGGGAAAAAAACATGAAAAGAAAATTAGTGAGTTTAATGTTAGCAGCAGCAGTAAGTATTACAGCACTGGTTGGGTGTGGTCAAAGCAATACGACAAAGACTGAAGAAGCAGCACAAAGTAATTCAACAACCCAAGAAAGCACAACAAAACAAGACAACTCAGCTGGAGCAGAATTGGCATTGATTACCGACGTAGGAACAATTGATGACAAATCCTTTAACCAAGGTTCTTGGGAAGGGGTTAAAGCTTACGCAGAACAAAGAGGTATTTCCTATAAATACTATCAACCTTCTGAGAAATCAGATGATGCAATTATGACTTCTATTGGACTTGCAGTTAAAGGCGGAGCAAAAGTAATCGTATGTCCAGGATATCTTTTCGAAGTACCTGTATATAATGCGCAATTAAAATATCCTGATGTAACCTTTATTCTTATAGACGGTGCTCCTCATGGTGGAGATTATAATTACGACATTAAATCCAATGTAAAAGCAATTTACTATGCTGAAGAACAAGCTGGATTCTTAGCAGGTTATGCAGCAGTACAAGATGGATACAGACAACTTGGATTTATGGGTGGTATTGCAGTACCTGCAGTTGTACGTTTCGGTTATGGATTTGTTCAAGGTGCTGACTATGCAGCACAAGAATTAGGTTTAGCTAAAGGGGATATTAATATCAAATACACCTATGTAGGAAACTTTGATGCATCTCCAGAAAACATGTCTAAAGCAGCAGCTTGGTACAATGAAGGAACAGAAATTATCTTTGCATGTGGTGGCGGCGTTGGAAACTCTGTTATGAAAGCAGCTGAAACAGCAGGAACTAAAGTAATCGGTGTTGACGTTGACCAATCTGTTGAATCCGAAACAGTAATCACATCCGCTATGAAGAATTTAAGTAAATCTGTTTATGATGCAATTGATGAATACTATCGTGGAACATTTGAAGGTGGTACAGCAGTTACTCTTGACGTAAAAACTAATAACGTTCAATTACCAATGGAAACTTCCAGATTCCAAAAGTTCACACAAGAACAATATAACGATATCTATAATAAAATTGCAGACGGAAGTATTCAAATTAATAAAAACGACGTAGCAGAAAACGTAGCAGATCTACCAACTAATATTGTAAAAGTTGAACCTATTCAATAAGCTTTAACAATATGAGAAAAAAAGCCATCTTAAAGCTGATCACTCTTAAGATGGCTTTATTCCTACTACTTGAAACTTTCAACAGAAGTATAACTTAGAATTTTAGGAAGAGGACAAATATGAAACAAAACAGCAGCATGAAAATGATCTATGGACTAATAGGAATTTTTTTAGTAGGTATTGGTGTTGCTTTTAATGCTTCTACCATGTTTGGAAATGACCCTATTGGTATTGTATATGACGGAGTAAGAAATGTTTTCAATTTATCTACCAGACAGTTAGGAATGGCTTCTAATGTAGTTAATATAGGATTAATCATATTATTATTGTTTACTGGGCGAAAATATGTGAATGTTGGAACGTTTATATATATTATCCCCTATGGTTTTTTTGTAAGCATAGGGACAAAGCTCTATACCGTATTAGTAGGCTCTAACACAGTAGTACTTCGCAGCCTTGCAGGGATAATAGGATGCCTTGCATTATATACGGGAGTAGCAATTTTTATAGTCATGGACATCGGACTGGATCCGTTTACCGGATTGGTGATGACCATTAAAGACAAGATATCCTGGGATTATAAAAAGACTAAAATATTCTTTGATGTTTTTATGGTGATTATAGGCGTTTTATTAGGTGGAAAATGGGGTGTAATAACTTTGGTGACAGCATTTACAGCCGGCCCTATGATACAATTAATATCGGAAAGATTACGTATTCTTTTGCTTAACAGATAACATCATGGATCATAAATAGATCAATAAATTACCATAAATTGCTTAGCATTTGTTTAAGAACAGGGGATATATAGTGTGATATAATGATTTCAAAGGGGGACCGATAATGATGAAGGCGCAAAATAATATTGAAAAATTGGTGGCATTACAAAATACTCTTAAAGGTTCTGATAAAGAATATTTAGAGAAATATTTAAAAAATGCACCCATGTGGCTGTTAGATTCTTTTAAGATCGTTCGCATGGAAAAGGATCATGTATTTATTAGAGAAAAAACTGAAGTGGATACGGTTTATGTATTAGTGGAAGGTATTGTCAAAGCTTTGGATTATAGAATTTTTGGAATCGTATACAACTATATGTGGTTTTATCCTATTAAAACCTTTGGCTCCATGGAAATACTGCTGGACCTTCAGAATTATATGACCACCCTTACAACCGTGACCCCCTGTACAATGTTGGTGATTTCAAAGGATAAATTTGAAAAATGGATGAGAAATGATATTAATACCGTATTGCTTGAAACCAAGTCCATGGGAAGCTATCTTTTAGAACAGGCAAGAAAAGAACGTATTTTTTTATTTTCCCAAGGAGTGGATAGAGTTATCCTTTTATTTATGCATTTGTACGAAAAGATGGCTGAAAATGGCAAATGTATTTTAAAATTCACACGACAGGATATTGCCGATCAATCCGGTTTAAGCATTAAAACCATTAATCGATCTATTAAAAA